>Ga0181570_10000055_pt1 | contig 98400 bp, 69 predicted proteins | sample 101ome_18_FD_148667 | JGI IMG/M metagenome (GOLD analysis project Ga0181570, IMG submission 148667) | Coastal salt marsh microbial communities from the Groves Creek Marsh, Skidaway Island, Georgia - 101406AT metaG (spades assembly) | ecosystem: Environmental > Aquatic > Marine > Intertidal zone...
ATCGAGTGCGTGATCGAGTGCGTGATCGAGTGCGTGAACCATCCCCCCTCCTGACCACCACCGCCACCGCGAGTCGTGACCCGTCGCGAGTCCCCATCAGTCGCCATCAGTCGCGCGCGCTGACGTGGCGCGCGAACTCGACCGATGAATGGCTCAGCTCGCGCGTTTTGGAGAACGCCTCTCGGCCGTTCGTCGGTCGCGCGCGAGGGGGTGACGTCGTCGTGACGTCGCCCGTGTCGACGGGAGTGTGGGACGCGACGACGACGACGACGACGACGGCGGCGACGCCGACGGGCGACGGACGACGGACGAACGGCGGACGGTGACGGCGACGGGGTGGCGCGCGCGAGGTGGACGACGTCCTCCGCCAGGGTGGTCGTTCGAACGCGTGGGGTGAGGGAGAGAGCCAACGACCGGGGCGTATCGTTCGTCGCGATGTCGGCGCCCGTGGGCGTGGAGTCCGCGAGCGCGGTGGCCGCGGTGGAGGCGCCGACCGCGGTGACGGCGCCGCGCGATGACGGAGGTAGATGCGATGGGACGATGATGGTGAAGTTTTTAATCTCCCCGAGCGCCGCGGGGAGTCTCATCGGTAAAGGCGGCGCCGCCATCAACGAGTTTCAGGCGCTCACGGGGACGAGGGTGCAGCTGTCGCGGAGTCGGGAGGTGTTTCCGGGAACGAATGATCGCGTGGTGAGCGTGAGTGGAGATTTGCGATCGATATTACAGGTGTTGCATCTCATCGTGTCTAAATTTGTGGCGGACGGTGAGGGGATCGATCGAACGGGGACGCCGCAGTTGACGCTCGTGGTGCCCAACGGGTCGTGCGGGTGCGTCATCGGCAAGGGCGGGGCGAAGATTCGGAGTTTCGTGGAGGATTCTCGGGCGGATATTAAGCTGAGTAATCAGGATCGGATGTTGCCGGGGTGTAACGATCGGACGTTGACGATCACGGGGTCGTTGGATTGCATCTTGCGGGCGGTGGCGCTCGTGGCGTCGACCCTGGCGGAGGACGCCTCGTACGCCACGCTCGTGCGTCGGCAGAGCACGTATAGCGTGCAGTCGCCGTTGGCGGCGATGCAAATGGCCGGTGGACGACGAAGCGGGGAGTACGGTCGACGCCCCGGGGGGTACAGAGAAGATGAAACGTCGATATTAGTCACCATACCGGACGCCCTCGTCGGCGCGGTGTTGGGCCGAGGAGGGAGAACAGTCGCGGAGATCCAAGTGGCGAGCGGGTGTCGCATCAAGGTGAGCGACCGGGACGACTTTTTCGAGGACACGACGAATCGTAAAGTCATCATCACCGGCCCCGCCGAAGGTGTGCACATGGCTAATTACCTTCTCACGCAGCGGTTGAGCGTCATCACGTCACAGATGGCGTTCCCGCAGCCTCCAATGTAGCGTTTTTGAGCGCGCTCGCCGGAGACGCGAATGACACGTCTCACACATATTCTTACCAACGCTTGCGGTTCCCCACCATACATGTTCATTCTTTCCATCCATTTCGTACAATACGCCACAGTCCCGCACAGAAACCACCACCCTGTACTTCTCCAGTACGCCGTCTCGCGCGCGACTGCGTACCGCGTAGAAGTTGTAATCACAACCACCCAAGTGTTCAACTTACGCGTGAACAAGCGTCGACGACGCGCCGGGCGAGGAGGAGAGTACGAAAACGGCGCGGCGCGAGAGAGTGTCAAATCTGTCCCTAGACTGTGATTACAGAAGTGGTTGTTTTAATACTGGTGGTAATGTGCCGCGGGCTCGCGTAAACTTGGCGCGCCTCGCGTCACGCTCGAGCTCGACAATCGACCGAGAAATTTAATCGAAAACCTTGCACTCATCCGCGGAGGGATCGTCAGCGCAGAGCTGGTCCATCGGGTCGGCGTTGGCGACGCCTTCGTTGATGAGGCCGTTGGCGACGATGAGGGAGAGGTCGACGACACGTTGCGTGTAGCCCCACTCGTTGTCGTACCAGGCGACAACCTTGACCATGTCGTCGCCCATCACCATGGTGAGCGCGGCGTCAATGGTGGTGGAGACGTCGGAGCATCGGAAGTCGACCGAGACGAGCGGCGTGTCGGTGATGGCGAGGACACCCTTCATCGGACCATCTTGGGCTTCCTTGAAGGCGGCGTTGACTTCTTCGGCGGTGATACCCTTCTTCTCGACGTTGACGACGAGGTCGACGATGGAGACGTTCGGCGTCGGCACGCGGAGCGCGATGCCGTTGAGCTTACCCTTGAGTTGCGGCAAGACGAGCGCGACAGCCTTGGCGGCGCCGGTGGAGGTCGGCACAATGTTCAAGGCGGCGGCACGGGCGCGACGCAAGTCACGGTGGGACGCATCCAAGATGCGTTGGTCACCGGTGTAGGAGTGGGTGGTGGTCATGGTACCCTTGACGATGCCGAACTTGTCGTCGATCACCTTGGCGAACGGCGCCAAGCAGTTGGTGGTGCACGACGCGTTGGACACAATGTTCGCCGAGTTGTCGTATTGGTCGGCGTTGACACCGACGACGTAGGTCGGGATGTCGGAGCCCTTAGCCGGGGCGGTGATGACAACCTTCTTCGCGCCCGCTTGGATGTGCTTCCCCGCGCCCGGGCCGTCGAGGAAGACACCCGTGCCTTCGATGACGATGTCGATGCCCATCTCCTTCCACGGCAAGTTGAGCGGGTCACGGTCGGAGACAACCTTGATGACATCACCATCGACGGAGATGGTGGCGTCATCAATCACCTTGACATCGCTCTTGAAGGTGCCCAAGATGGAATCGTACTTGAGCAAGTGCGCCGCCGGCTTGGCGCCGCCGGATTGGTTGACGCACACGACTTGGAGCGGGCAATCCGGTCCGCGAGACTTCCAGCATCGCACAAAGTTACGGCCTACGCGAATACACACGACACATCACGCTCGTCAGTCTCTCTCCCTCTATATAAGTCATCCCAGCCTCCTCCACCCGTCGTCGTTCATCCCCGCGCCAACCCTTCGCGCGTAAAAAATCCCACACCGCACCCACGCGGGGCTCGACCGAGGGATGGATGATGACGCGCGAGGCGACGCGCGCGAACCACCCATCGCGCGCGCGTTCGACGCATCGAGAGCGTTGAAATACGACGACGCATCACGCGAACTCGTCGTCGTCATCGTCATCGTCATCGTCATCCGTCGTCGACAGTCTCCATCCGAGGAGACACGTCATCCGCGCATCGTCACCCATTCGTCTTATCCGACGCGATCGATCGATCGATCGTCCACGTACCGATGCGGCCGAAACCGTTGATGGCGACCTTAACCTTGGCCTCGGTCACGACGTTCACGTTCGCCTGCGTCGCGTCGTCTCGTCGTCAGTCCCTCGTCACGTCGTCGTCGCGCGTCGCGCGTCGCGTCATCGATCATCGATCGATCGGTCGCGTGACGACGCGCACCTTGGCGCTCGCGCGCGGGGCGGACGCCTTGCGGAAGTTACCCGCGAGGGCGGTGCGGGCGGTGAGTTCGACAGTCTGCGAGGATACAGATAAAATATTCACGCGCGCGTCTCGTCAGTCATCCATCGTCGTTCGTCGTCGTTCGTCGTCGTCGTTCGTCGTCGGTCGTCGTCGTCGGGAACCACCCATTCACCCTCGCGATCGCGATCGATCGCTCGATCGATCGATCGCGGGTTCCCGTGCGTGCGGGCGACCGCGCGACCGCGCGACCGACCGACCGACGACATCGCGCGACCGCACGCATACGCGTCTCTCTCGACACGCACCTTAACGGCGGCGGACATGACGTGCGTTTAAGTGCGGGCGCGAGGTCGCGCGCATCGCCCATCGCGCGCGCCGTGTCGAGACCTCGCCCGCACGTGTACGCGTGGTCGTGTGTCGTCACGTGTGTATGTATCGGACACGCGGTACGTAGTGCGTGTACAGATATTCTATGTACTAGGTACGTGTGTGTGCATTTGGGGGGGGGAGGACATCCGAGGGTGGGGTGACGCGAGGGCGTGGTGGACGAGACGAGGGCTCAAGCGGTCGTGCGGTGATGGTGATGGCGATGGTGATTGTACGAGGACGTCCATCGCGCGACGGACGACGTCGGTTTCCGGTCGAGGTCGGTCGGACGCGTGGACCGATGGCGACGGGACGGCGGACGACGGCGATGGGTGGGTGGCGACGGTGAAGGGACTCGCGCGCGCGCGCGTTCGATCGCGTCGGTGCGGTGTGGACGCGGGGAACGCGCGCGCGTCGGTGGTGATGATGACGACGACGACGACGGCGGCGGTGGAGACGGCGGTGGAGCGGAAACGCTCGCTCGGAACGCGCATGCTTCGAGAGATCCCGCGCGAGGACGTGTGCGCGCTGAGAGATGCGGTGGCGGAAACGTTGGAGATCGTGGATGAGGATACGCGGACGTGGTGCGATGACGAGACGGTGGAGCGGTTTCTTCGCGCGGATAAGGGTGATTTGAAAAAGGCGAAGAAGCGCTTGACGAAGACGCTGGCGTGGCGACACGAAAAGAAACCCGGAAAGTCGCGGTGCGCGGGGTGCTTTGAGAAATCGTTTCGAAGTCATTACATGCAACAGATTGGATACGACGTGTGCGGACGCGCGGTGGTGTACTCGGACATTGGATTGGCTCTCGACCACAAGGCGTCGAGCAACGTCGAGCACTGCGTGCAAGTGTTGGAACTTTTGGAGTCGTTTTTACCGGCGTATCCGTACGATCAGTACGTGTGGATTTGTGATTTTCACAAATTCGGCGCCGGTAACATGAGTCCGAGCGTGGCGACCAAGTGTCTGTCGCTGTTCGCGAGGTCGTATCCCGAGCGGTTGGAGATGATGGTGTTCGTCGAGGCGCCGAAAATTTTCAACGGATTGTATAGAATGCTCACCGCCTTTGTGGATCCCGTGACGGTGCAAAAGTTACGTTTCATCAAAGGACCGGACGGTAAAGGAGGGGGTGGACCTTTGTCGCAGACGTTTAAAGAATTTTTTAGCGACGAGACGGCGGATTGGCTCGTCACCGAGATGCGCATGCACAGAAAAATGTGGTCCGTCGTGAAATCGAAAAAGTCATGGATCAAGTCCATGATCTTAGAGAACGGTGTCATGGACGAAGCGGCTGCGTTTCCAGAGTTTGCATCGCACGATTGTAGAGGGACTCGGGAGTTCCTCAACTCCCCCGCCGGGGCGTACGCGACCAAGTTTGCGAGAAAGCACGCGTCGCGCTCGACGTTGGTCGCGAAGACTCTTCCAGAGTTTTGTGCGCCCGTGGATGAGGAAGAGGACGAAAACGATGAGTTTACGTCCGTGACACCGACGCCGATCAAGTCTATTTCGGACGCGTTTTCATTCGCGACCGTGCACGACGTTCTGGACGGCGAGTTTGACCGCTTTGAATAGATAGAGAAGTAGCATCGATTTTTTAACACGACTTGATTGTTGTACAAAACCTGTGGTTCGCGCCTCTACGACTAGAGCTCTACGCCGCGTCCGGGTCGAGACCTTGAAGACCTAGTTTTTTCATTTGGTACCGCGAGAGCTTTCTGTTCAGGTCGATGTTGCCTTCGTTCCGCGACGAGCTCGAGGACGCCTCTTCGCCGGGTCGTCGCTCGATCACCGTCTGTTTCACGGCGGGGTGTCTTCGCCGAATCTCTTCTTCCATCTGTAACTTCTCCTCCTCGGCGCGAATCCGAACGCGCTCGGCCTGAGCTCGAAGTTCGGCGTCTTTCGCCGCTCGCTTGGCTTTCCATCTTTCGTACTTGGGGAAGTCCTCTGGGCACTCGATCGTCGGTGGTTCTCCGCCGTCTATGTCCACATCGCTATCGTCGTCGTCGTCATCGTCACAGCAGTCATCCATGAGAGCCTCAGAGGTGGACGCGACGCCGCTCTCGTTCATCTCCATCGCCTCCAAGCGCGAGATGAAATCGTCCAAATCGCCGCGCGCCTCGGCGCCGTCGACGGGATCGTTCCCCGAACTCGGTCCCATCGTCGAGATTGACGCGATCTCCGCGTCACCGGCTTCGTACACCTCCGTTATCTCCACTGTACCGTCGTCCATGTGCGCGATTCGCGCGCGACCGTCCTCGACGAGCGTCTCTTCCTCCGGCACCGTCAACAAGCCGCCGCCGCCTCCGACGCCGCCGACGTCTCGCAACGCGCCCACGGCGTATAAACGAGACTCCATCGCCCGCGCGTTGTGATCCGCGTCGCGAATCTTCGCTCGAATAATGTCCCTGCGCCTCTCTATGATCTCACACGCCCCTCGAGCGTCGCGCTCGACGAGATAATCGCACCCGACGCCGACGAGCAAGTCTTCGTCCCCGCAGAGCTCGCCCTCGAACAACGCAAACTTCGTGCACGGAATCATCACCGCGTGTCGAGGTTTCTCCGGTAACGACCGAACGAGACGCTGCAACTCGTCGTACTGCGCGTCGTACTCTTGAAGCTGCGCCTCGAGTTCGCGCTCGCGCCGCACAGCCTGCGAAGAGATGGAAAAAGCGCGCGTCAGTTGATTTCGGTCGGCGGCGAGGCGGGACGGGACGACGGCGCGAGACGCGAGACGACGAACCTCGGTGACGTGCGCGAGGAGACGTTGGACGTCTGCCTCGCTCGCGGGCGCGGACGACATCGCGCGATCGACGAGGGCGCGAGCGGGGAGTGAGGCGCGGGGTACTCTGCTTTCATTCAACTGACAACACTGGGACGAGGCGGTCGCCTTCTTGGCGACGCCGATAACGAGACAACAGGATTAGCAATCGAGAAGCTTAAGCATGATCGCGTTTTGGGCGTGCATTCGGTTTTCGGCTTGCTGGAAGACGACAGAGTAATCAGCCTCGAGGACCTCGTCGGTGCACTCCAAGCCGCGTTCGGCAGGCAAGCAGTGCATGAAGATGGCGTTCGGCGTGCGCGCCATCATCTCGCCGTTGACTTGGAAGCCTTGGAAATCCTTCTTGCGCTGTTCGGCCTCGTGTTTCTGACCCATGGACGCCCAGACATCGGAATAGATGACGTCGGCGCCCTTGACGCCTTCGACGGGGTCGTGGGAGATTTCAATGGTTGACAAACCCGCCTCTTGCGCCTTTCTCATCGTCTCCTCGTCCGGCGTATAATCCTCCGGGCACACGCACACGAAGTGAAACGGAATGACCGTTGCCAAGTTCAACCAAGAGTGCACGATGTTGTTACCGTCGCCGACGTACACCACCTTGACGCCCTCGAGGCGACCGAGGGTCTCGTAAATGGTGAGCGCGTCGGCCAAAATCTGAACGGGGTGGTTGTAATCCGTCAAGCCGTTCACCACCGGCACGCTCGCGTGCTCTGCAAGTTCTACGATGTCATCGTGGGAGAACAATCTCGCCATGATGATGTCGTTGTATCGCGACAGCACTCTGGAGATATCCTTCGTCGCCTCGCGCTTGCCGATGGATATATCATCCGGGCCCAAATAAATAGCCGTCCCGCCGAGCAAAGAGAACCCAGCCTCGAAGCTCACGCGCGTTCTGAGGGACTGTTTCGCAAAGATCATCGCCAACGTCTTTCCTTCGAACGGTCGGAAGCTTCGATCACCGCTTTGCAAACGTTTCTTCTCGCTCGACGCGCGTTCCAGCATCGCCAAGATTTCCTCCCCGTTGAAATCATCGAGCTGCAAGAAGTGCTTCTCGCACGGTGTCGGCTTTCCGACCGGAAACGCGCGCGTGGACACGCCTCGCGTCGATCGCGTCCCGTTCGCCGCCCGCGTCGACGCGCGTCGCGCCGTCGTCACCGCGTTCGTCGCGGGAGCCGCCGAACCCTTGAGGGCAGACATCATCGTCGCGTTCGTCCGTCTCGACGCCCACTGACTCGGTCGTTCGTCCGCTGTGTCTGCGAAACGCGCGCGGTGTCTTCTCACGCCGTCACTCGCTCGCTCGCTCGGCCGCGTGCGCGCGCGCGAGACTGTGCGGGGGGGCGTGTTTTCGCCGCACCGCGTCGACCGCGGTCGAGACGAATGTCTTTGGAATCGCGGCGCCGGCACTTTGCGACGTCCTGGACGATCGCGCGTCCATCGTCAGCGCGTCGCGCTCGAGTGAGACGATCGTCACCGTCGCGTCTCGCGTCGGCGCCCTCCCGCGCGCGCGCGCGGCGCGCGATCGAGAGACAAAACGACGCGCGACGACGCGCGCGGGGACACCTCTAGACATGGGCGCAACCACCAAGGCGACCGAGATGACGGCGCTCGCGGACGCGTTTCGCGACACGTTCGCGGTGGAATACATCACCGCGCGTGAGGTGATGGATCGGCTCGCGCGTGATGACGACGCGCGGCGTGTGGTGCTCGTGGACGTCAGGGATGAGGAGGAACGCGCGGTGAGCGTCATCGACGGCGCGGTGGCGGCGGAGACGTACGCGTCGATGCGATCGACGCTCGGTCCGCACGATTGCGTGTGTTACTGCACGATCGGGTACAGGTCTGGGCGATACGCGGAAAAGATGGCGCGCGAGGCGGAACGCGAAGCGGTGGATGCGCGGTACTTGAATCTGTACGGTTCGATTGTGGCGTGGACGCACGAAGGCGGCGAGTTGCGCGTTCCGGCCACCGGGGAGCGGACGACGCGCGTGCACACGTACGGGAAACAGTGGTCGTGCGTCGCGGATGGGTACGAGGCGGTGTATTATAAACGTCCGCTCGTCAAGGGGTTCGGGCAGATGGTTCGCGGATGGTTCGTGCGCAAAAAATAAAAAAAAACGCGTCGGCGGCGGTCGCCATTTGTTATGTGTACTCTTACAAACGAAATATACGAAACCTAGCCCGTCGCTTCTCACGTCGTCGCCGGCGTCAGGTCCCCACCGCCGATGGCGTCCTTTTGAAACTGATTCCGCAACATCCCGCACGCCGCCGCCGCCTCGAGTCCTCGCGTCTGTCGAATCGACGCCGGCACCTTGCACGCCTCGAGCGCGTCTCGAAACGCGTACACCGTCGCCCGACTCGGTCTCTTAAAATCCGCGTCATCCACGGGATTATACGGAATCAGATTGACGTGCGACGCCAGATTCCTCGCGTACAGTAACCGTCCCAACTCTTTCGCGTCCTCCACCGAATCGTTCACCCCACCGAGCAGCGTGTACTCAAACGTCACCCGCCGACCCGTGGCGACGAAGTATTGCTCGCAATCTTGTAATAAATCCTCCATGGGATACACCTTGGCGCTCGGAATGATGGTCTCTCGCAACGCCTGATTCGGCGCGTGCAGACTCACCGCGAGCACCGACTGCAACTGCGCGCGCGCCAGTTTCTCGATCGCGCCTCGCACACCGACGGTGGATATCGTAATGTGTCGCGCGCCGATGCCAATCTCTCGATTCATCGCCTCGTGCGCCTTCAACACGTTGGGGACGTTGAGCAACGGTTCGCCCATCCCCATGAAGACGACGTTACTCACGCGCTGTCCAAAGTGCGCCTCCAACGCGAGCACTTGATCGACGATCTCGTGCGGGGCTAAATTTCGCGCGAATCCACCCTTACCCGTGGCGCAAAACGTGCACCGCATGGGACAGCCCACCTGCGACGACACGCACGCCGTGAGTCGCCGCTTGCCGCGCTCGTCGGCGGGAATCCCCACCGTCTCCACCACGCGATCGTCGTCGAGGCGAAGGAGCAGCTTGGCGGTGCCATCGCTCGCCTGCGCGACGTGGTGGAGTCTCGAACGCCCGACGCGAACGTCGGCGTCCGTCAACGCGCGTCGCGTCGCCTTGGAGAGAGTGGTGAAGTCGTCGACGGTTCGCGCGCTCGCGCCGTCGGCGGCGTAGAGATGATCCGCCATCTGTTTCCCTCGAAACGCGGGGAGTCCTCGATCGAGGGCGAATTGTTTTAATTCGTCCGACGTGAGACCGAGGAGGGCGAAGGATTCGCCGTCGACGACGCGAGACGCGCGAGACGCCGTCGCCTCGGCGTCTCGAATGCTCTCCACGACGGCTTTGGCATCCGCGCGGGCCCACGCGCCGTCGCGCACGCCCTCGTTGCGCGGGACATAGGAGGGTTGGGCGTCGAGACGGTCGTCGTCGTCGTCTTCTTCGACGGCGTCGAGGTCGTCGTCGCGGGTCGTCGCGCGCGCGAACGCGCGTCGCCGCGTCGACCGACCGAAAGCGGCGGCGGCGCGCGTTCGCGCCGTCGGACGCGACGCGACGACGACGGCGCGCGAGCGAGAGACAGAGGACGCGCGAGGACGGCGGTTGATGTCTCGAGGCGACGCGCGGGGCGCCATCGACGCGCGAGGTGACGTCGTCGTCGTCATTCTCTCTGCGGGGCGCCACTGTGTGACGTCGGACATGTCCCGGACGGCGTCGTCGTCGGTCGCGTCGTCCGCGCGCGCGGCGTCGACGCCACGGCGCGGTGCGCGTCGCGCGCGCGCGCGTCCTCGGTGCGCGACGTCGAGCGAGGAGGCGTCGAGCGAGGAGGCGTCGACGACGATGCGGCTGTTATCGTTCAACGTGCTCTGCCCCGAGTATAAACGCGCGTCGACGGGCGATGGACGCGAATCCGATGACTTTCCGCGCGCGATGGCGCGCACGAAAGCGTTGATCGAGCTCGTTCTGGCCGCCGACGTCGACGTCGCGTGCGTGCAAGAGTTTTGGCACGCGTCGAGAGAGGTGTCGCGCGCTTGGGTCGACGCGCTCTCGGCGGCGGGGTACGCGACGAGGATCACGAAACGGACGAATGGGCGATGCGATGGGTTACTCACGGCGGTGAAAACTTCGACGTTTGAGGTGTTGGACGTCAGAGACGTGTTGTTTAATGATTGTGGCGACCGCGTGGCGTGCGTGAGTCGAGTGCGGAGACGCGGTTTGGAGGCGTTGGTCGTCAACACGCACTTATTGTTTCCGCACAATGCGAATTCGTCGTTGATTCGTCTGCGCGAGGTGTTTAAAATTTTGGAGTATGTAAAATCGATGATGGAGGAGCCGGAGATGGCGGGGAGAAAGGTGCCGGTGATCATCACGGGGGATTTTAACGGGAGTAATCGAGGACGCGTGTACAGATTTTTAACGAGCCAAGGCTTCGTAAACGCGTTGGATTCGTGTCAACTTCGAGACGGGTGCGAGACGCCGTGGGTGTCGCACCTAAACCATCACAACGAGTGCGTGGGGGTGGATCACATGATGTTGCTCAATCCTTCGAATCAGGTGTTCAAGATTGGCGCTTCGTGGAAGGAGGCGGTGTTCGCGATGATTCGCGCGAAAATCGTCGAGAACGGCATCGTCGACGACGTCGCCGCGTTCGCCGCGTTCGACGAGAACGCCGATGGTTCGTTGTCCAAACAAGAGTTCATCGAGTTCGCGAATAAGATTGGTCTGTGCGGGGAAAAGAGTCCGGGACTGTTAAACGACGAGCTCGATGAAATCTTCGACGCGTGCGACGACGACGGAAATAGCATGATTGATTTCCAAGAGTTCGTTCGTCGCATGGACATCGCGGGCATGGCGCGATCGCTGGCGGATCCAAACCTGTCGTTCGACATCGGAGATTACATGGCGAACAGCGCGTCGGACCAGGTCGTGTTGCCTCTCACGGAGAGTTGGGACGAACAGCGCGAGGCGCTCGATTTAGAGATCGAGTGCGCGTCTCTCCCGGCGAACATGCTCGACGGGCGATGGCCGGAGAAAGGGCAATTCGATTTGAGCGATCACGGCCCGCTCTTGGGGCAGTTTCGGTTGAGATCGGATTCCTAGAATGTAATGTACAACGCAGCGCAAAAAAAAATCAAAAATCAAATCAAATCCCGACGCCGCTCCAACGCGTCGGCGCGGGATTCACCCACGATTCGTCCACCATGTCCCTATCTGCTTTTTCAACCACGAGCGCCCGGTACGTCGCCAACTTCTCCAAGACGTCCCGCGCGACAAAACTCAGCCCCTCGGGCGTCGCGCGCTCCCCCTTGGCCGCCACGCGAAGACCTTCGTCGAACAATTTCAACGAGTACAGCGTATCGATTGACGCCGGCGCCGACGGATCGTTGACGCAGGAATAAATCAAACACAACTTGTCGTCGGGGTTATCGAAATCTGGCGCGAGTAATCGCCCCAGAGGACCCGATTTTTCCGGAATGAGCGCCCACATGTCCTCCTTCTCGCGCGCGAAGGGCGAGCGCTCCCTCGTCCCAGACGTGCGCTTGTCGCACCCGCGCGCGGTGACCCAAAACCGACCGAGCTCACCAACGTGAAGGGACTCGCGCATGCGAGCGTACGTCTTGAGATCGATGGACTCGCCTCGTTCGAGCTCGTCGGCGATGGCTTCGAGCGCGCGAGCGCACGCGTCCAGGCGCTCGAGGTAGTCATCCAGCGGAAGGAGTCCCTCGGCGGAGGCGACGCGAGGACGACCGAAGACGCCGGTGACGACGGACGCGAGGAGGGCGTCGCGTCGACGGCATCTCGGTGTCGAGCGCGGACGCGCGCACCGCGACTCGACCGAGCACCACGCGAGCGCCATTGTGGGGACGCAGTGAGAGAGGCGGACGTCTACCTCGATCGAGCGACGGTGGAGTGGAACCGTGCAAGTCTGTGCGAGGAGTCGGTTTGAAGTTTTTCCCGACGTTTTCGTCTCTTTTGTTCGATGAGGAATCGTCGACGCCGACGCATGTAGTGTTCGCGCGCGGCGTCCGAGTCTGGTCCGCGGCGGACGTCCAGGGAAGCGTCCTCTTCGATTGGCGTCGATGTCTTTTCGGGCGCGGTGGGCGCCTTCGCTTTGATTGATGAGCGAATGCTCGATAAGACGTCGGTCAAAGCCTCGTCGTCGTCATCCATAAAGTCTGCCTCGTCAGCGCTCTCCAGCGCGGCGTCGCGGTCGAAGAGTTTCGCCGAATCATCCATGTATCGCTTCACCGCTCGTCGCGCGCGAAATCCTCGCCAAACGCGTTGGATGCGCGTTGCCGCCAACTTTCGCTGCGCTCTCTGACGCGCGCGAGACCACGCGCGCCACGCGCGCTGAATTTTGACTGCGCCACGCGCACATCTCGAGTGTTCGCGCCGAACGATGTATTGTCGGACGATTTCTTCGACTCGTTTTCGCACTCTTGCGCGTCTCACCGCATCCTTTCGAAGTGCGCACCGAGTTCTATATCCACGCCACGCCGCTTGCACCAGCGTACACGCGCGTTCCCGTCGCATCTTGTACCAAACGTTGCGCCAGCGCCAAAACGCGCGTGAAATTCTCATTCGCTGAACCCTGAGCGTGTACACCTGGCGTTTACACAACCAACGTCGACATAAATTTTGGACGACCCTGATTTTGTTCACTCGTGATCTGTGCCAACGTTTGATCGAGCGCACGAGCGTTCTCGCCGCGTCTCGTCGTTCTCGCGCAGAGTCCACAGCTTTTCGCCGCTCGTCCTCCTTTTCGATGCGCCGACGACGCAGCGACATCGATTCCTCGACGACGCGACCGAGCAACGCGCGCAAATTATCTTCATCAGTGTGCATATCTTCGTCGCTTTCGTCCATCTCGATGCCGAAAGAGATCCGGCGCTGCTTCACCGGCGGCGACCGCGGCTCGGCTGATTCGAGCAATTTTTGCCGTGGAGTCGTCGTGTCGTCTTCTTGCTTCGTCTCTTCGACGCCTCCGACGAAGATCTTGTCTCGATCGATCGCGATGTCGTCTCGGGGAGACGCGCATGCGCTCTCGAGAGTCTTCGAACCGCCGTTCGCGTCAGCGAGCGTGCGCTCGAACGCTTTGAGCGCGACGGTTCGCTTCGCCCAAGATTTCTGCAAATTCGTAAACAGGACGGCAAACGTCTCGCTCCGGCTCGGCGATGCGCTCGACCGATCGATAATCGACTCGCCGGCGTCGTCATCGTCGTCCATCGCGCTCGACTCGGTGTGACGAGCGGCGCGCGTGTGTGACGTGTCCCGTGTGTGTGGTTTGACCAAAGAAGTGAAACAGCATTACAACAAATCTAGCTTTTTATTTGACGCCACGAAGCGAGAAACGATGAACGTACATGTGTGAGAAGAGCTTTTAGTTGGTTTCTATGTCGACGTAATGAATGGATGGCTCAATCTTAACGATTTCCTTTTCCATGCGATCGACCTCGTCTCCAACCGCTTGCACGATGCCCTCGCCGTAATGCGAGAGCGCGACATCCATGGCGACCATATCCCCAGAGAGTGCCGCTTCGTTAAATTTGGAATGAAGCTCCATGCGTCGTTTGTTTTTCGCGAGGTAACGCTCGACAATCTTTTTGCCGCTGAATTCCACCTCAGCCGCAAATCTGTACGTACCCGCGCCGAGCTCTTCGCTCTTCGCAAAATAAACCTCCTCGACGACTGGATCGCGACGCATGTGCTCCGTGATGGCTTGCATCTTATCCGCACCGAGCGATCGACCGAGCAACAAGAGACGATTGCTGTTGATCAGGTACATGGCTGTCGTGCCCAGCAAACCTCCCACCGCAATCGAACCCAACGCGTCGTACATGGGATTTCCAGTCATCTCCGCAGCCAGGAGCGCGGTGCCCGCGATCCCGCAACCTAAAACCGCCGCAGCGTCTTCGGCGAGTACGCTCACACTCGTTGGATCCTTACCAGACTTGACGAACTCTCCCAGCGTCATGTTTTGCGCAGCGGCGTTATCTCGAAGCGACGTGTACGCCACCTTGAGAGAAAACGACTCCAGGATGGCGGACGCTAAGAGCACCGCGATGCCGATCTTGATGTTCTCCGACGGCGCGGGCGACATCAACCCGTGTATCCCGTGCATGACGCTGAAACCGGCGCCGAGAAAGAAAATCCCAACCGCCGAAATCAACGAATACACGAACCGCTCTCGACGATAACCGTAATTAAACGTTGCGTCCGGTTTTCTGTTGCTGTTCGTGATCCCCACCTGCAACAGTACCTGATTCACGATATCCGCCACGCTGTGGATGCTCTCCGCGAGCATCGACGGCGATCCACTCATCCCGTACGCTCCCAACTTGCACACCAAAATCGCCGTGTTACACCCGATGGCTGTGTGCACCGCCGTCAACGCCCTCTCATCGTTCGCCTCATCGAGCTTCGCCGCCGACGCCCCGCGCGGAATCTCTTCGTACTCACCCATACCGTCCTCCTTCGTCTTCTTCCCCTCGTTCGTCTGCGCGCGCGTTCCCTCTCGATGTCCCAGCCGACGCACGTCAAGCGCCGCCCTCGCGCTCGCCCGCGTCCCTCGCGTCCACGTCCGCACCCAACCCGCGCCACCACCACGCCCGCCCTCGCCCCCGTCACCGATCCCACGCGCGCGCGCCCCGCAACCCCTCTCCGCGCACGACGCCGCGAACCCTCGCGCGCGCGCGCCACCGTCGCCTCCCGCGCGCGCGTCGCGCCCACCGCGCCACTCACCACCGTCCCGCCCCGCGACGCCCACGACGACGACGCGCGCCTCACCGCTCGCGCGCGCCACCGACGCGCGCGCGACGACGCCTCGCGATATCACCGACGCCACCGCGCGCGCCGCGCGCGACATCTCGCGTCGGAGCTCTGACGACGTCCCCGCGCGCGCGCGTCGCGAGCCAGCCGTTGGGTCGAATCCATCCGTCGGGACGCGGCGGTTCGGGCGGTCGTGGTGGAAGGCGAACCGACGATTTATGGGACATTTCTGGCGCGAGGGAGACGCGATGCGATTGACCGACGACCGGTGACGGACGCGCGAGGAGGCGACGCGCGAGGAGGCGCGCGACGCGCGAGGAGGCGGTGATGCGTGGCGACGGTGTGTCCGCGATCGATCGAGGCGTCGTCGTTCGCGCGCGCGAGGAGGTGGAGGAAGACGAGGTGCGGGAAGACGCCGCGGCGAAGGCGGAGGCGGAGGCGGAGAGCGTGGAATATTTCATGGAGGACGTGGACGTCGTGGACGACGTCGGGACGCTTCGTGGATTGGATCTGGCGAGGTACGCGCGGTTGCGCACGGTGCGGGTGGTGCGACAGCGCGAGGTGCGGTCGATGGTGGGGTTGGGGTCGTGCGTCGGGCTGCGGTCGGCGACGGTGGCGGAGTGCGCGTTGACCTCGTTGGAGGGGGCGGAGGCGTGCGAGGGATTGGAGGAGTTGTACGTGTACGGGAACGCGATTCGATCGATTGAGGGGATGTGGGAGAGCGGTGGGTTTCGCCGTCTTCGGACGCTGTGGGTGAACGACAACGCGCTGCGCGAGATTGATGCGGTGACGTCGCTCGAGTCGCTTCGCGAGCTCAACGCGGCGAGGAACGAGTTGCGCGTCGTGCCGCGCGCGCGCGGCTTGGAGTGGTTAAACGTCGCGGGGAATCCCATACGGTCGCTCGATGATGTGGAACCGGCGCGATGGACGACGTCGTTGATTTTTCGGGACGATGTACACGGGGCGTGCGCGCTGTGTCGGGGTCAGTTTTACCGCTCGTTCATCGTCTGCGCGCTTCCCGACGCGCGCGCACTCGACGGCATGGAGATCACCGACGACGTCCGAGCGCGTGCGGAGGAGGAACACGCGACTCGACGTTTGCATTACCACGTGGATTGCGCTCGAATCGTTCGATCGTTTCGAGACGCGCGAGCGCGAGCGACGAAGCATTTGCACGACGTCTTGGAATCCGTCGAGCGCGAATTATCGCGCGCCAGAGACGCCGGCGCGTGGACGGCGATGACGCGCGCGCTCGATGAGATCGAACGCGCCGAGGATGCGTTTTCGGAGGTTGAGCGCGACGCTCGAGCTTTGATGCGCGACGAATTCGCAGATGCGTTTCGAAGCGCAGAAATCGTCGGTGAAACCGAGCGGGAGCGTCGGTTTGCGCAAATATTGAATTTGCGCACCGACGACGAGGACGGGACAACGTTCCCGGACATCTTCGATCGGTTTCTGCAGTACGCGCGACGAACGTTCGAAGATGAAACGTGTGATGTACGATCGATCGGTATACCGAAACGCGCGTTGAGCGACGCACACCTTTTCGAAGATGTTCGCGAGTTGAACATGCACGCTGCGGGTTTGCGGGAAATTCCATCCGCCGTGCGCGAGTGCGCGCATCTCCACACGTTGATTTTGAGCGAGAATGCGATTCAGAGACTCGACGGACTCCCTCACAACACTAACTTACGTCACTTGGATGTCGGTCGGAACGAGTTGTGGAACGCGGGCGATCTAATATTGTTGGCCACTCGCGCGCCCAATCTCGCCTCGGTGATTTTGCGCGGAAACGCGCGGAGGCTCTCGAAGCGAAAATTCTATGCGCCCATACTCATCAAAAGGATGAAAACGCTGCGTCAGGTAGACGGTGTCGACGTTCCATTGGATGCTCGCGCGCGCCTTCCCGAGACGAAACTCACGCTGAGCGCGGTGCGTCGACGAGGTGAATTGTGCATGGACGAGCGCGGCGAGGACGTGGTGGAATTTGAATTGGAGGACGCGCACGCGCGCGTCGGCGAGCTGTGTGATTGTCTCGCGACGACGCGCGCGATGCATCTCGCAAATAATTGTCTGCAATCAGTCAAGAGCTTCAGTGCGTGCAAGCGATTGCGTCACCTGACGCTCAACGGAAACGACGCGATTCGACTCGATGGTTTGAGTCTGCTCTCGCGGCTCGAAGTGTTGAGTTTGAGAAATTGTGGCATTCGCGCGCTTCCAGCGGCATGTTTTCGATCTCTTGGTCAACTGACGCGCGTGGACGTAGAGGATAATCACATCACGTCGTTGCGCGCGCTGGATCAGTGCCTGGCGCTTGAAGAAATTTACGCCGCACACAATGAGCTTTCGGATGCGAGTGACGTCGCCGCACTCGCCTCGCTTCCCCGATTGAAATTACTCACGCTCTACGGGAACGCGCTCGGTCACGCGAAACTCTACCAACGCTACATCGTCTTCAAATTACCGAGATTGATCGTGTTGGACGCCGAGTATGTCACCGACGCGCAGCGAGCGGAGGCGATGAAGACGTTCACGGGTCGTCTGACGATTGACATGATTCCGAAGACGTCTCGAGCCGGTGAGATGACACTCGCGTCGCTCGGGTTGGTGCACCTCGACCACGCGCTCGTCAAAGCACGTTTCCAAAGTATTCGTCATATTAATCTCGAAAACAATCGCCTGAGCGACGTGTCGGCGCTCGGTGAACTCCCAAAGCTCACAAAGCTGCGATTGCGCAACAATCGTGTCAACGCCGCCTTTGGTCGAGCGAACGCATTCGAGCGACTTACATTTTTAGATCTCAGCGGTAACTGCATCTCATCGCTGAGCGCCCTCTCTTTGGGTCACTGCGAACAACTCCGCACGTTACTCTTGTCGGACAATTTCCTCACGAGACTCGACGGTATCAATAAACTCAAGTCGCTGCGAGCGCTCGATGCGGATAAAAACAAGTTGAGTCGAATCGACGCGAACACGTTCGATGGGTGCGAGAGCTTTCGAGTGATTTCGCTTCGTAAGAATGCGTTCAGGACAATGAAACACTTGAAACGGCTCGAGTACGTGCGCGAACTGCGACTCGATGATAACCGCATCGATGATTTACAGGAAATCAGTTGGCTCGCGTACCTGCCGCGATTGCGCGAGTTGTCGCTGACGGGAAACGTTGCGGCGAAATTTGAAAAGTACTGCGAGTTCGTCACCACGTGCTGTCGTGGATTGACGTCTCTGGACGGTAAGAACGTAGAAGCGCTATATTATTAATAAATATTTTATTACCAACGGTGAGAATCTCTAGTACTCATCGCCGTCTTCTGACTCAAAAGTCTCTACTAGTGTCGTGCCGAGCGTCGCGTACTCTTCGACCGTGCGAGCCAAATCGCGCTGCATTATGGCGATCGCCTCTTCCGTGCCGGCCAAAGATTGTCGCAACGAATCGTTTTCGTATTCGAGCTCGGCGTTCACTTCCTCGAGTTGCTTGAAGCGTTCGAGGAGTTCGCCTCCACCGGAGCCGCTCTCGAGCTCCTTCATCTGCTCGACGAGCCGCTCAAACTCTCGTTCGATGCGTTGCGCCTTTTCTTCAGCAGCTTGAACCCTCTCGGTCGCAAGAAGGGTCGTCGCGCCGTCCGTGTAACCCTTTTCGTCGATTATTTTACGTGCGGCGCTTAAATCATCGTTCGCTTTAGCCAACAAGTTGAGTAAGCGCTCGTTCTCCGCGCGAAGCACGCGCAATTCCTCGGCGGACGCCTCTGAGACGGGGCCCGCTCTGTCGACGCTCGCCAGGGACGCCTCCGCGCTCGCGGCGCGACGTTCGGCGTCCATCACTCTCATCTGTAAGCTGTGGACTTCGGCGCTGGTGCCGCCCGCCTCCATGGCCTCTCGCAGGGCATCCTTCGATATGGCGAGCTCGCTGCGCAAACCACCAATTTCGGCGCGCGCCTCGGCTTCTTTACGCGAGACTGCAACCAGTTCTCGTTTCGCCTCCATGGCCGCGGCGTGAGCCTCGCGCAACTTGACGTCCAACCGCTCACACTTATCTTGCGTTTCTTTGAGGGACGCAGCCAGACGTTGGGCCTCTTCCGCGCTCTCCTTGGCCTGAGACTCGGCGCGCATGAGAGCACTCGTGTTGGATTCACCAGTTCGCGGGGTGGAAACGCCCGCAGTACTCTCGATAACGTTACGAAGTCGTTCCACCTCCGTCTCGAACGATTTTCGATCGCGCTTCAAAGCATCCACTTGGCCACTCAAACTTTGATTTTGGTCTTGCAGCGCGTTGACTCTCTCGCGCAACAGCTCTGAGCGTTGGGAATCGTCTCCGCTTTGGACAGCGGCCTGATGTCCCTGCGTTCGAAGTGCTGACGCCAGACTCTCGAGTTCTTTGACTCTGTTTGTCTCTAACCTGAGTTTGTGCTTGAGAGTCTCGATGTCCCCCTGAGCGTCAGTGAGCCTACTTCGAACGACGGTTAAATTCGCCTCAGCCGCGGCGGTCTCTCGTCTCGCCATTTCCTTGGCGCGCTCCATCTCGAAGAGCATCGCCCGAGACGATTCGAGCTTCTTATTCATAGCCTCGTACGAGCCGACGTCTTCGCCTTTCTCTCGCGCGGTGTCGTTGAGGAGCCGCGTCAAGTTGTCCACTTGGCGCTGGTAGGCGTCCAAGTCAGTTGCGTACGCTTTACTCTCAGCTTCGGCCGTTTTCGCTCTTTCCAACGCTTGCGCGAGAGAATCATCGTGAGCTTCGAGCGCGGCTTTGGCACGTCGCATATCTCGCTCCATGTCGTGCATGTCAGACACGACGCGTCGGTTTTCCGCATTGAGCTCTTCGTACGTCCGTACGACGTCGTCGAGTTCCTTTTGCTTCGTCCTGGCGTTTGCCTCCGCCGCGCCTTGCGCAGACTGTGCCTCGCGCAACTGCGCCATCGCATCGTCACGTTCCATGGTCGCGCGCTGAAGTTCAGAGTTCAAAATTTGTTGCTCCTTCGTCATGGCCATCAAGTCGTCGGACACTACGGCGAGCTCCTCGCGGTATTGCGCGATCTCCGATGCCACCGCTCGTTGCTTGTCTTCGGCGAGTTCAGCCTGTTCCTGCAAAGTGCGCGCGTGCGCGATGGCCGCATCGCGTTCTTGTAACGCTCCGTACACCTTGGCTTCAGCCGTGGCGCCGAGTCTGCGCGCTTCCTCCGCCGCCGCGCCCTCGCGCATGGCGCGCTCGCGAGCCTCCTCCAATGCACTCACCGCCGTGTCTGCTTCGTCTTGCAAACGCATGCATTCGTCCTCGAGCGCCAAAATCTTTTCCGCGCTGGAACCCTCGAATCGCGAGCTCGTATCGCGTTTACTCTCAACCTCTCGCAGGTTCGCATACGCCACTCTGAGCTTTTGCGACAGCGCATCTCTCTGCGAGTCAATGTCGCCGATTATGGATTTGAGTTGCTCAATCTCTTCCGCTCGGCGCGCGGCGAGAGCGCGTTGCGTTTCGAGCTCTTGCGCGAGCTCGCCACCGTTCCCACGTCGCGCTTCCATGATGGCGTTTTCAGCCTCCTGCGCCACCGCGCTCGCCGCCTCCGCCGCGTCCCTGGCAGCTTGCTGGGCCGCTTTAACTTCTGCTCTATCCGCGCTCGACCCGTCTTGCCCGTACCGCTTCACCTTGTGTAAAAGCGCTTCGTTATCGTCAGAGAGCAAAGCGATCGCATTCTGGGCCTCCGCGAGCAAACTTTCGAGTTCGCGCATACGTTCGGAGCTCTCGGCACCAGTCGCCGGTTGTCCTCGAGAGCTCGCCTTTTCATCGAGCGCTCGACGCAGTCGCTCCACCTCTCCGCGCGCGGCATCTCTTTCCATCTGAAACGCCTCCGCATCGGCGAGTGCAGCGATTTTCATGTCTTGCGCCGCCTTGAGCTGCTTGCGCACTCTACTCAACTCCTCCAAGTTGCCGCCCTTTTGCGCATTTTCCCGCAACACACGTTCGAGCTCGGCGGCCAACTCGTGATTCTCTCTCAACAGTTCCGCGTCCGCTCCCTTCGTGCTCGCTTCAGGAGAGCGCGGGATGGGTACCGTCGGCGTCGACATCACGCTGGAATAACGAGTCGCCAATCGATCCAACTTATCCACCAACGACACGATGAGCTGCGTCTTTTCGTCGTCGTCGCCGTCGAGCACCACATCCGCCAACCCATCCTTCAGCTTGGCCGTCTCCATCTCCGACTGCGTCGCCGCTTTTCTCGTCGCATCAAGCGCATCACTCAACACCTGATTCTCTCGTTCCTTCTCTCGCAACGCGTTCAGAGCCTGCGCGAGAACGCCGCGTCAGTCAGTCGTCTCGTCCTCAACCAACCAGTAAGATGTCACTCGCACCGCGCGCTCGCGTCTCGCGCGCGCGTCACGTACGTCGTTCAAGAGCTTAAACGACTCCCGCTCCACCTTATCCCGTCGCTTCTGCTCCATGCGCGTCGTCATCGCGTCGCAGCCACCGCGATCGTGTCAAGAATTTTAAATTCGTTCGTCGGCGCCTCTCCCTCGACGTCACGCTCGATCGCGCGCGCGCTCGCGCTCCACCGACGTTCGATCGCCCGCGCACGTTCGTCGTTCCCGCGGTCGACGTCTCGGAGCACCGTGCGCCGACGCGCGAACGTGTGTGCGGACGAGGTCAATCACATTCGCAGGAAAATCAATTTAAAAATTTTCTGGTCCCGTCGGCGGCGCTCCGGGCTCGCGGTCGATCGCGGCCGCCATCGCTCGACGCTTCGAGCGGAGCGTTCGCGCCACACGCCTCGCGATGTGTCCGCGAATGTACGTCTGCGCGACGACGGCGGCTCCCCAGGTTTCGATGTTTCGCAGTTGTCGTCGTCGGGCGAGTCGCGCGTCGAGCGGGAGTGCGGCGGCGCCGAGTTTGGCGGCGAGGAGCGATTCGAGCACGCGGGCGAATGCGACGCCTCGACCGGGTTCGCGCGTGGTGATGGCTTCGTAGAGGACGCGGCGTCGCCAGAGGGCGGAGGCGCGCTCGGCGTGTCGACGAAAGGCGGGTGATTTATCGCCTAGTTTGCCGTCAAATTCGAGCGCGAGCGGCGGGCCGACGTCGCGGAGGAATTCTCGCAGACGGTGCGCGCCGATGAAACCGGTGGCGTTCGGATCGTGTTCGCTCCACGCGCGTTGATAATCGTAGAGGTGTTTGGGGGTGATTATGGCGGCCTCGCGGAGGACGCCAAAGGTGACGTGGTCGAGGATGGAGGCGACGAAGAGGTTGGTGAAAATGTACCCCATGGCGACGACGTAGGTGACGAAATAGATCACCGCACCGTCTGGGTACCCGCAGTTCTCCGAAGGGCCCGAACTCACGCACTCTGGTTCGGTGATCATGAGATCGTACATGTACTGTCGCCATCCTTCGCCGGTGACGACCTGGAAGAGCAACAGGAAGGAACTCGTAAAGGATTGGAAATTCGCATCCTTGTTGAGCGCGACGCCGTACTTGACGTTTGGAAACACCTGCGTGCCGACGCCCGCGTACACGAACATCCATATCATCATCAATCCCATGACGCTCAGAATGCTCGGCACCGCCAACACGAGCGTGCTCGCGAGAATTTGCAGAGACTGCACGTGGCGAATGACGCGAAAGACGCGAAGATATCGAAACGGGCGACCGATTTGGTCCCGTGTCGACCCCGGAACGCTCCTCAGCGTCGCCGCAGATCCGACGGCGAGGAAGAGTTCGAACGCGTTCCATCGCCGGTAGAAATAGTGTCGCACGCTGGGATACGCGGCGATCACCTGCAGAAAAGCTTCGGTCAGGTATATCCCCACAAAGCACATTTCACCGATTGAGCGCAAGCGCGCCAAAACGCTCCCGTCGTCGCCGTATCGTTCAGTCATCATCAACCCTGCGTTCGCGCTCACAGTGAACAAAACGAACGCTTTGTACCTGTCATGGTTCACGACTTTGAAGCACACCCTTCTGAATCCCGGCGGTGGTAAAACTTTCGCTCTGATTGGTTTTAGCGAAAGCGCAATTTTGCGCATGTCGTGCCACAGTTTTTGTCGCTCTGTCTGCAGTTTCCGACCGGATATCAGACCGAATTGGTGAATGAAGACACCTATGATGGTTCGAATCATCAAGAACGAGCCAAACAAAATGAACGCGAGGAAGAAGAAGACGGCGGGCCAGTTGCGTTCAAACCGCGGTTGCGAATCGACGCCGGTTTTATCCATCGCTGCGAACATGATTTCGGTCCAATTGTCCAACGACGCCGTCTCGAGAAGCGTCAGCATCGCGCTTCCGATCCAATCGAACTCGAATAAGTGTCTGCTCCACACTCTCTCCACCACCTCACCACTCGACTCTATAAACGCCCCTACACACTCCGACTTTGACGCCACCGTCGCATCCGTGCAGCTGTAAAACGTGCCGCCGTACTCGCGAATACCGATGATGGCGAAGGCTAAAAACATCGCACCCGTGAGCATGATAATGGACCATATCGTCGGAAGAGTGACGATGAGTGATTTCGCGAGATGACGCATCGACTTCACGCGCGTCATGATGCGAACCGGTCGCAACGGTGCCGCCATGTTGAAAGCGCGTCGCCAATATCTCGTGTACGACCCCTTCAACATCACCGGACATGCGACGATCATCACGTCGATGAGGAGTATGCCCATGTCAAACAAGTTCCAAACGCGCGCGACGTACGGCGCCGGCGTGAACGCGAATCCGTGCGCGATTATGTTGAGCGCGAAATCCATTAAGAAATACCCGCACACGCCGTAATTCGCGGCGTCGACGTGCGGCTGTAGAGGATTCTCCTGATCGACGGGTCTCGTCGCCAAAACCGCGATCACGGACACTGACACGACGCAAAACGTAAGTCTTTCGTACCACACGGAACGTAACGCGCGCTTCGCGTTCCCGCGGATCCGACTCGTGGATGAAAACAGACACAAGGCGTCGTCCGAAATGTACCATGGAAAATCCGCGGCGGACTCGACGTGCGCGTCCTCAGCCACGGCGTCGTCGAAGATGATCTCGACTCGACCGTCTCGACGATACTCGCGGTCGTCTACGTGCGGATACGGTGACAATTTCGTCTCGACGCTGAAACCCGAATCATCGTGATTCGTCGGCACCTTCATGACCACGGTGAACTCTTCCGCCGGCGCCGAATCCGGCGCCGCGTCCACGTAGGCCTCTTCTCTCGTCTTCACCTCGACGAATTTCGATTCACAGAGCACAAAATCTCGACCCAACTGCGCGTTATCGTTCCTTTGTTCCACGATGGAGGCAGAGATTTGGCGTTCGATGCGTTTGGTCACTCGCTTTTCAATCTCCCATCGACGCTCGAGCCACGGCGACACGCGATTCGCCCGCTCCGTCGTCCATCGTCGTCCGCTCAGCGTCAATGCGAGTTTCACGCGAACTCGTTCCATGAAATCTATCGCGCAATATTCCTTCATCACGTGTCGCACTGATCTCTTGACCAACTCTTCCGATTGTACGATCGTCTTCTCCACGTCGCGCAGTTCCAAATTTTCGAGCACGACAGCGATGACGAGATTGAGCACGATGTAGTTGACGAGGATAAAAAACGTGATGTAGAACGGTATCGCCGCCTTGGTGATTTGTATATCGTGAAACATCAATTCTGTCCATCCCTCGCCTGTGCTCACGGTGAAGAGCGCCAACATCGCCTGCGGGAAGGTGTCGAAATGCAGACGCGGCGGTGACTCCAATCCGTCGTTTCGATTCGCGAAGAGTTGCATGCCGAGCACCGCGTACATGGCCAAGATGGCGACGTAGAAGAGAAACAACGATAAAAGCGACCCAGCCGATCGAAACACGCGATTGATGGTGTCGGCGCCCGACCGAGATCGCGCCCGACCGTGCGTCGTGAACAGTCGCGGGATGCGCAACGACGTGAGATTGACGCCGCGGTTCCACATGACGGCGGCGCTCGTCGCGACAACGAAGACGTCGAAGAGTAAGAGCACATCCTCGTTCGTCGGTCGCATCGCGCACACGCGCCGAGTCATACGCTTGGCGGCGAGCGCGCGAAGAACCACCTCGAGCATGAAGGCAGAGATGAAAAAACCCTCCGCGGCGAGGAGGTATCGCTTCTTCTCCGCGTCCAAATCAAATCGATACAGCGCCATGACGACAGCGTTACACGCAATGAGACATTTGATCATTCCATCGAAAAACGACCCGCGCACGTATTCGGACAGACGATCGCGCTTCGGACGCGCGACACCGCTCGGCACGGCGCGCGTTTCCTCCTCCTCCTCCTCCTCGTTGTCGTCGTCGCGCATCAATCGCGCGCGCGTCATCGCCGCTTCGGCGACGGAATAGACGCTCTCGCCCGCGCCGCCTTTCAATCGTCGAATGAGTCGACGAATCGTCGCGTTACTCTCGAAATCGTCCCCCGACGGGTCGTCATCGTCGTCACCACCCTCGTCGTCGCCACCCTTGCCTTTCGATTTACTTCGCAACATCATCTGATGTTCCTTGCGCAGTCTCAAAAACACCCCGCTCACCGCGGCGACGAAGACGGAGACGATGAAGTACGTCCCGACGATGATGAGCGTCACAAAGTACGCCGCCGACGCCTTGTACTCGGCGTTCACGATTGGAAACATCACTTCTTGCCACGCCTCGATGGTGATCGTCTGAAACATCACCAACATCGTCGAACCGAAACTATCAAAGGATTGGTACCCGTGTTTCGGATTGCCCACCAAATCGCTACAATAGAGGGACGAATTCGAGTCGTACACGCCCGGACACACGTATCCCTTGTCGTCGATGTGATTCCGCACGTCACCGCAAAAGAGCGGAGGGTCGCTCACCGCGGTGTAAAAGGTGCTCGCCGTCGCGGCGGACGTCGTCTCCACGCATCGTCGTCGAAGAGATCCGCCGAAGACGCCCATGCCCATGAGGGCGTAAAAGACGGCGCACACCACGGTGACGGCGGCGACGTCGCGCAACAAAGATATCGATTTTTGTAACGATTCCGCGATGAACACCACAGACGTGGCAATTTTAAACTGTTTCAGCGCGTGTACGCCGCGAAAGAGACGAAGTTGGCCGATGCGAACGCGCGCCAAGATGGAATCGGCGTCTCGGCGACGCATCGCCATCGAGAGCCAACTGACGACGATGATGAGGAAATCCACCTGATTGTACACGCTCGCCGCGTACGCGTGCTTGTGACCGATGAAACCGAGTGCGAATATTCTCGCCGCCGCCTCCGCCGTGTACAGACACAGAACGACCGCGTCCAACGCGCGAAGCGGCGATTTCACCAGTTCGCTCAACGATGTCGCGCCGCTCGACGACTCGCCGCTCGACGCCAACAACACGAGCGTCACAAAGTGCGTCGCGATCACCCCCAACACTGCATACTCCATCAGCTGCGAGTGCATGACGCGAAACACCGCTCGACGCGCGCGACTCTCCGGTCCGAACGTCCACAACGACCGTCCCGCCAACGTCGCCCCCGGCCCAGCCTCGGACCGCAAAGCGTCCTCCGCGTCTCTCTTCGCGCGCGCCGCCTTGACCACCGCCGCGCGAAACCGCAACCGCCCGCCTCGACGCGCGTCCGGCGATCGTCGCGCGTCGCCATCGTCCCTCTCGCGCGTCGCCATCGTCCCTCTCGTCGCCGTGCGCGTCTCTCGCGTCCCGAGCCAAAAATAAAATCAATCAGTGGAATCGTTTCGTTTCGTTTCGATGCGCTCGCGTCGCCGTCACCGTCGCCGTCGCCGTCGCCGTCGTCGCACGGCGCGCGTCACCACCGACGGGCGTCTCTCGGCGCGACGGTCCACCTCGCCCCGTCCGCGCGTCCGTCCGCGCCGAGGACTGTCGGCGCGACACGTTCGATCCGTCGCTTCGTCTTCATTCGTCAACTCGTGGGCCGACGAGTCCTGATTCAAAGCCTACCCCCTATCCATACTGTTTACCCATATACGACGACGACTCCGGTTGAAATCACCGGTCGATGCGCGAGCGATTCGTCGTCGCCACCGCGCGCCGCGCGCCGTCTCGGTCGGTCGCGTCGCGCGCGAGATGTCGCGGACGATCGATCTCGATCCCGTGGACCCGCGCGATGGCGCCGCGGCGCCCTTCATCGCCCTCGTGCGATGCTCGCGCGCGCACATCGACGCCTGGATCGCCGCCGCCGCGCGCGCGAGCTCGACGTCTCGCGACGCCGGTGACGCCGACGCGCCGCGTCTGACGGCGCGCGTGGACGTCGGGGAGGATGGGAAAACGCGCGCGTGGACGCTGGCGTGCGATGGGCAAACGCGGGCGTTCGCGTCGATCGTGGAGGAGGGAGAAGCGATGGTGGCGCGAGGGACGACGCGACTCGAGGGCGGAGGCGAGGGCGGGACGCTGCGCGCCGTGGGCGCGGTGTCGGAGAAATTGCGACCGAAACGGTCGTTGGAAGACGGCACGGCGAGGCGAGTGAAGATGCGTGGGGAGGAGGAACTGCGAGAGAAGCGCGAACGACACGTGGTGGTGGTGGACGCGCGAGACGCGCCCGAGCCGACGACGAGCGCGGCGGCGGCGAGGGAGGACGTGAAGCGCGACGTCGATCGTTGGACGAGATTGGTGGCGGCGAGCGCGATAAATGAAGAGGGTGGGGAGTTCGCGCGTCTGAAAGGAGTGGTGTCGGCGCTGTTGCACGAGCGACCGTTGTCGGAGAACGCGATGCGAGAGTGCGTGGCGAGAGGTTTCGCGGCGGCGGGTCGGTGCGCGCCGGGGACTGCGACGGTGCGAGACGCGATTAAACAGGTGGCGACACTGCGTCCGCCGGGTCGGTATGAGTTGTTAGGCCACGTGCGCAAGAAAGCCAAGGAGCGGCACGCCGCGCTCACGGCTGCGGCGCGCGAGATGCGTCTGCCGAGGCGAGACGCAAAGACGACGGAGGCACCCGTCAAGACGACAAACGCGGCAGAACGCGCGACGAAAACGTCGGCGCGCGGTGAACCTTCGAACGCCGACGGATCCGTGCCGACGCCCCCGTTGCAAGAACCGCCGAAAGTGCTGAAAAACGGCGTCACCGTAGATTTGGGCGACAGATCGCCGAGTTTAGATTTAGAAGCAGACGCGCGCGCGGCGACGAGAGCGCCGCGCGGCGCTCGAGACATCACCGAGCGCGTCCCCGGCGACGACGACGACGACTGGCGAGACATCAAAGCCTCGCCACACGTCGACTCCATCGATTCCATCCACGAATTCGAAGCCCTGAAGGCGGTGTACGACACCAAGTACGGCGTCTACCTCGCGCTTCACGCCAGGCTCGCCCTCAACGCCGACGAGTACGAACGCGTCCGACGCGGCGACAACGCCATCGCCCGTCTCGAGCGTTTCGCCACTCTCCGCACCGAACGCTACACCGCCATGCGCGACGTCTTCAACGCCCTTCACGGCGAACTCGCGCACATTCGCGCGCTCATCGACGGGTTCGGCGCGTACTCGCCGAAAAATGGCGGTCGGCGCTTGTAACACTTCACTTCATTCAGTACACTACGTCAACGCGTCGTCGTCGTCCCCACCGTCTCGATCGCGCGATGCGTTCGCACGCGTCTCGCTCGACGCGTAGACGCTCCACGACGCTTCACGACTCTCCGCGTCAGTCGCGCCCGTCGACGCGACCGAAGAGCTCAAAAAGTGTCTTTTCCCCGAAAGATAAATGATGACGTCGTCATTCATCCGACGCGCGTCCGTGCCTCTCTCGCGCGCCCGCCGTCGACGCACCGAGCGACGCGCGCGACCGCGAACGCGAACGAAGGCGTATCTTCTGTGCGCGCGGCCCGCATCGCGCGTCATGCCGGTGCCCGTCGCGGAGACTGGATACGCGCGCGACGCGACGGAAGCGGCGGCATCCATCGCGTCGACGGATGCGCCCGCGTCCACGGATTGGTGGGCGGCGATGGCGGCGAAGAAGCGCGAGGCTGAATCGAATCCAGACGCGCCGAAACCGTGGTTGCGTCGGCCCGGTCGAGACGCGGTGGACGTCGCGCGACGGGCGCCCGTGAAGGCGGCGGAGACGGTGGAGGCGGAGACGGGCGTCGAGGTGCGAGGATTGACGTTTAGTTATCCGGGCATCGACGGTGCGCCGGTCAAGGGCACGGCGCCGTTGATCAAGAATATGGAGTTGAAGCTCGCGCCCGGATCGTGCACACTGTTGTTGGGGGCGAACGGGGCGGGGAAGACGACGCTGTTGAAAATTTTAGCCGGGAAGCACTTGGTGCCGCGGGAAAAGGTGCTCGTGCTCGGGAGAGAGGCGTTTTACGACACCGGATTGACGTCGAGCGGTGATTTAAGTTTCATCGGTGGGAACTGGCAGCGAGACGTGGCGTTCGCGGGGTATAACATTCCGTTGGCGGGTGATTTCCCGGCGAGTCGCATGTTGGACTCGATTCCGGGAGTGGATCCCGAGCGCAAGCGGCGCATCATCGACGTGTTGGACGTCGACGTCAACTGGCGCATGCACAAGGTGAGCGACGGTCAACGACGTCGCGTGCAGCTCGCGTGGGGTTTGATGTTGCCGTACAAGGTGTTGCTATTGGATGAAATCACCGTCGACTTGGACGTGCTCGGTCGCGCCGAGTTGATGGGGTTCCTTCAGAGCGAGTGCCGCGAGCGACAAGTCACCATCGTCTACGCGACGCACATCTTCGACGGATTGGAATCGTTCATGTCCCACGTCGCCTTCGTCGCCAACGGCGAGCTCAAATTTTGCAAGAAATTCGAAGAGATTGAAGGTTTGAAGGACCGCGAGCCCGGCTCTCTGCTCCAAGTCGTCGAGGGCTGGCTTCGAGAGGAGTACAAGCTCCAGCGCGAGCGCAAGGCGTTGGAGAAGACACAACACAAGGAGTCTGGCTTCCTTCGCAACAACGGTTGGGCCGCGGGACGCACGACGAGCACGGTCACGTTTGGACCGACGCTCGATCAGACGCGCGACCACGTCGGCATCAAGGGGAGTTCGAACGCCGTCATGCGCAACTAAAGAGCGCGGCGGCGACGACGACGGCGGCGGCGACGACGCGAGCGTCGTTCGTTCGAGTTGTAGAGTAGGGATTTCTACTGTAGTATGTTTTGTCTAATCTATTGCGTACCTATTCATGCTGTTTGTTTCTAGTTTCTATCGAAAGCGCGGACGCGGCGGCGGCATGGAGGCGAAATCATCCGACTCGCGTCGTCGTCGCTTCGTTTCCGTGACCCATCGCGCGAGTAACCGATCCCCGAACGGTCCGTTGTGGTCGACGCCGTGCGACACCGCCTGCGACATCGCGAACGATTGCGACAAAGAATCGTACTGCGGAAGTGACTGCGACTGCGACGCCGGGTCGACGTCTCGCGAGTCTCCATCGACGTCGCACGGCGAACCGACGGCGTCCGCCTCGGCAGACGCGAATTCCAAACACTTGGACGCGTGCAATAATCGTCGCGTGAACTTCGTGTCCCCTGTTTCCACGCTGGAGGCGTAATCCTTGAGCGCGTCGGCGACGGTCGGGAGCACATCTTCGGCGGCGACGGCGACTCTCCATCGTCCTCGCGCATCGACGTCTTCGCGCGTCGACGCGAGCGGATTTTCAATCTCCCTGTACGCTCTGAGCTTTGAAGGTTTCTTATACGGTTTCGACGAATCCGGCTGCCAACGCGATTTCCGCCAATCGTCGATCGCGAGAGACGCCGACGACGCGCCGTCGCGTTGGAGATATTCTCCGCAATCCAACAATTCGCTCGCGTTCATGCGCCATCCGTCGCTAAACGCCGCGTGCAATGTCGCCGCCTCGTCGCCGCCGTCGCCCTCGCGCTCTTCGATCTGCACGTTCGCCCGCGGGACTTTACCGTGCACGATGTATTCGTACAGATGAGGCACGTCGGCAAACGCAGACTCGGGTCTGTCGCGCGCGTCGCCGCCGTCGCGCGCCACCTCTTCGGCGAGCGCGCGTCGTCTCGCGATGTCCGCGAACGCGTCGTCTCGCGATGACTCGGTCGGCGGCGCACGAGGATTCTCAAACCGAAGCGCAGTGATGCGCGTCGCATCCGCGTTCGTCGACTCAGCGGCGTCGATGACGTACGTCTGTTCCCATGCGCCGGCGTCGTCGAGCCAATACAATCCGCCGCTCGTCTCGCCGAGTCTCGCCGCGTCGAACCCGCGCACGCCCGACGACGTCGGAAGTCTCACGCTCGCGCCGTACGACGTCGCGCACATCTGTTCGCCCGAATGACCTCGACGCTCGTTCGCGTACCTCGCGCAATCGTACAGGAACACCTCGGAATCTCCCGGCGTAAACGCGCAAATCGTGAGCGCTCCGACGCCGTCTCGTCTCGCGCGCCACTCCGTCGTATCGACCACGCGCAGCGTCGTCGGCGTTCGAACGCCCTGATGTTCCCATCGAACGACCGGGTCTCTCGCGCGTCGCGCGTCTCGAATCTCGACGAAGGACGTCGTCGTCGTCGTCGTCGTCGTCGTTCGCGCGCTCGCGAGGGCGTAATAATGCTCGCGCGCGTCAGAGACGGCGCGAAACGCCTCGTCCTCGTACGCGTCGTGCGCCACTCTCGATTCCCCTCGTCTCGTTCGCACGTCCACAAACTCCACCGTCGACCGATCGGCGTACACGAGCGTACGAGGATGCGCGCCGTACGCGACGCCGTACCAATCGCTCGCGCCGCGACGCTCTTCGCGCGCGCGTTCGCTTGCATCTTTCCCGCCGTCGCCGCCGAGCGTCCCCAACGTCCCATTCGCCCGCACGTACGCGCACTCGTTCGTCCACGACGGATGCATGCGCGCGCACACCACACCATCTCTCGCCCCGTGTCCATCCCTCGTCGCGCGCGCCACCTCCGTCACCTCGACGCTCGCGTCGCCGGCGTCGTTCGTCGTCTCTCGCGCGCGAAGAAGTGCGACGTCGCCTCGACGCGTCCTCGCGCACACCCCCGCCATCGCGCGTCCACCGCGATACCCACCGTCCGCGACGTCCACGGCGACGACGGGCGACACGAAACGCACGCGAGACTCGGCGGTGACGCGCAGACCACCGTCGCCGCCGTCTCGTCTCGCGCGCGCGACGGCGGCGCCGCCGTCGCCGTCGGCGCTCGCCGCCCAGAGCGTCCCCGTCTCGCGGTCTCGCGTCGACGCGTCCTCGCACACCGCGAGCGCGTTCCCGCGAGGATGACACTCGTTGGATTCGTCCTCGTCGTCTCGGGACGTCGCGCCGAGCGTCTCGCGCGTCGTCGGGCGCAGACACCGCGCGGTGGGCGCGCGCGCGCGCAGGGCGGGCGTCGGCGCGTCGAGCCATCTCGCGCGCGGTTCGAGCGCGCGCGGCGCGTCCAGGCGGACGTCGAACGACGCGACGTACCCGACGCGCCCGCACGCCACCGCGGACGCGGTCGCGCGCGCGTCCGACGCCGCGCGCATCGCGCGAAGATGAATGCCGTCAGACGGTTGCGCGCGCGGTGTGGGCGCGTGCGCGGTGTGAGCGCGCGTCGTCGTCGTCGAGCGCCGGCGCGAGGAGACATAGAAAAAGGCGCGACGCATGGCGTCGTCGTCGCGCGAGAAGGTCGAGACGACGCCGGCGTCGTTGTCGTCGCGCGCCAAGTTTCGCGTGCTCTGTCTGCACGGGTTCGCCCAAGATGCCGCGACGTTTCGCGCCAAGACCGGGGCGGTGCGCAAACAGCTCCGCGCGACGTGTGAGTTTTATTTCATTGACGCCCCGCACGACGTCACGGGCGCGTTCGGATGCGAGGGGGGATTGGGGGCGTCCGACGCGAGTCCGCGCGCGTGGTTTACATCGGCGGAAAACGCGCGCGCGAACGCGACGACGTCGACGGACGAGGGGTGGACGAGACCGGCGATGAGTAAGCAATACGACGGGTGGGACGCGTCTTCGGAAGTCTTGCGCACGTTCGCTCGAGAACACGGTCCGTTTCAAGGTATACTTGGATTTTCGCAGGGTTCGACGGCGGCTGCCGCGGCGCTCGCCGACGTCGACGAGTTGCGCGCGTCGGTTAAATTCGTCGCCCTCGTCGCGGGATTCGAACCTCGAGACGCGCGCATGTTGGCATCCATGAACGCGCGCACGCCGTTCTCGATGCCCTCTTTGCATGTGCACGGCGATAGCGACGCCTTGATCACGCGAGAGCGCATGTCCGAGCTCGCCGCCCGCTTCGATGCGGCGAGACGCGAATTCTTTTTCCACGACGGTTCCCACGGCGTTCCCACAGCGTTGGCTAAATTCATAAAAAGTTGGCTCGCCCGCGAGATCGAACGCGGTCTGTGACGACAGTACGAAATTCATTGAAAAGTTGTATCCGCGATGCGTCTTCAGACAGTTAGTTGGAGCCCGCGACGCCTCACTTCGCGCGCGCGCGCACGCGATGGCGACCGCCTCGTGGAAGGACCGCGTCGATCGCGATGGCGACGAACCGCCCCCGACGGACGATCTCGCGGCGGCGGCCGACGAGCCGTCGTCGTCGTCGTCCACCGTCGCGCGTTTTCTCTCTCGCGCGCTCGGAGCCTACCGTTCGTTCCGCGAACGCGCCGCGCGCACCGTGCCGCGCGTCGTCGACGCCAGGCTCGATGGGTACGCGGATGCGCGACTGAAGACAATTCGCGATCGATGCGTCGCGGCGCTGCGACACGCAAAGGCGACGGAGCGCGCGCTGGGGACGAATGATGTCGAGGGAGGCCGCGGGGCGAACGTCGACGAGAGTCGCGTGGAATCGCTCGCGCGCGCCATCGCGACGGGAGATAAAGAGCGCGCGCGCGCAATGGATATCGTGCGACAGATTGACGCCATCGTGGCGCGGAGAAAACGGCGACAGGAGACAAAGTATAGCAGACGCATCGAAGCCATTCCTCGGGACGCGACGCGTTTGATCGACGAGTACAGCATGCGGCGATTCGTTCATCGTGGGGTCGACGTCGAGGGCCTGGATCAGCACGAGTTTAAGAAATTGTTCGATCGGTGTCTCGAGGACGTCGAGAGCGACAGTTTGAAGATGCAGCGGTTGATTCCGGTGGAGCACATCTTGCGTCTCGTGCGACGAGGCACGTGGCGCGGGTACTGGTCAGAGTATAAAAGAGCGGCGACGACGAGCGCCTTGGCGAGTGGATTTTCGGGCACGTCAGTCGCGTTGTACGCGATCGCGGACAGCGACCCCCTGGGTATCGAGGAGTTTGAAGGGATTCCCGACTCGTCGACGCTGCTAGGAGCGCCGAGTTCGTATTTGTGGCATCTTTTCCAACTCTTGACGCTTCCCGTGTTGTCAATTTTTCTCGCTCCGTTCGTGCACTCGGTGCGTCGAACGCTACACATGAGCCGATTTCTGTTCATATCGTCCGCTTGGCGACGACGACGCGGATTATCGAGTTTCGTGGCGTTGGCGGTGTACTACACGCCATACTGGGCGCTGGGAATCGTCAGCGTTGTGTGGTATTTCACCAACACTTACTCGGACGCCGTCACGGCAGACGGAATCATTCCAGTGGTGTTGGCGTTTAGCATGGCATCGTTTATTGCGATGGCGCTGGCGCTGGCAGACGTGAAGAGTTTCGACAAGATGTCGGCGGTGACGCTCTTCTTCCCGGGCGGGAGGAGCGAGTTACCCGACGGTGAAAGTAAAATAGTTCAAGAGCATCCGACAGTTGACACCCTGCGCGTGCGAGAGATACCCGCTGGCGTGGCGCAAAAAGTGAACGTAGATGCGTCCGAATCAGACGCCGCGGAAGATTCCGCAGAACGAAGCGGAGCGGTGGACCACGGCAGACGTAAGAGCAGCAGAGCGCGCGACCTCCCTCGTTGGATGTCTGAGATGGATGATTTCGCGGATAACGTTGCGAGTAATACCGTCGTAACGTCGACGCGAGTGACGAAGAATCAGCCTTCGCACCCGAGTGCGCATAAAATGAAAAGCAGAGCCAAAGGTAGCATCGAAGACATCGTCGGCGCAAATAAATTATTACAGCTACGAGTCGTCACGGAAAAGGACGTCGTGACGCAGCTCATTGAGCGGACGAACGAGGAGTCCTGGCGCTCGTATTGGTTTTCAACGAAGAAGACGAGAAAGACTCACATGCTAATATTTTTCATCGCCGCGTTCCTGATTTCGCTTACCCCTTTCTTGGAGCGCGGTCTCACAGGCGATTCAGTCTTCGGTGTGGAAAAAAAATCGTATTTATGCACACGCAACAACGTCGCGAGTGCGATTAGTGCTGGTTTACCCGAGTATCTCGACCTGGCCGCGTGTCCAGCGGGAGGCCATGTGACCAACGTCACCGCCCTCGTGGGCTCGTTTCCCCTGCCGGTGTCCGCGATGGACGGATCTGGCAAATTTTACGGTGTCGTGTGCTCCTTCGTCTGGAGCACCATCTCCTTGTTCATCTTTTTCGGTCTCTCGCGTTGGCTCTGCGCGTGCGCGTACCACGACATGTTGCACTGGTTGTTTTTCCGGGCGACGACGGATCCGTCGTTGGCGGGAGCGTACGACGTTCCGTACATCAACCTCTGCCAATCCTGGTTACCTTGGATTCGCATTCGCATGGTCGTCGAGGATCACAGAGAGCTCGAACAAAACTGGGTTCAAATTTACCTGGTGCACTTCATCACGCTCGTCGTCGGCATCGTCGGCGTCTGTCTGGTGAAGGTTTTGCGCATGTACATTTACTACAACATCGAGTCCGTCGTGGACGGCTCCTCGGTCGCGCCCGTTTATCCTCTGCTGATCGCGACCGTCGTCATGATCCCGGTGCTTGTCATCATCGCCATCTCTTCAAAGCTGTACCAGATCCAAGAGGAGGACGCCACGCAAATCCAAGAGGCTCGATGGAAACTCTTCCTCGACAACTCCACCATTCTCGACGCCGGATTGGAAAAGCAAAAGGCGAACATCCTCAACAACAACGAACGCTCGATCGAGGGTCTCAAAGAGCTCGAACGAATCATCACGCGTCGAAACATCGGCGCCTGGCCTCGCGTCTTCGGCACGCGCATCACTCCGCGCGTGCACTCCGCTCTCTATTCCCTCGCCTTTCTCTCCGCCGCGAGCTGCGGCGCCGCCGTCGCCATCGAAATCTTCATCCACACGCGCGACACCAGTCCGCGGTCGCTCACATCGGCGCGCGATTTCCTTCGCGTTGCCTTCACCCACGTCCACGACCACGTGGCCACCGCCCTCGCCTCACCCTGATAGCTTGTGACTCAACGCGACACCAGTCCGTCGCTCGCCGGCGCAGAAAAACCTCACCCGCGGCGCAGCCTCTCATCAATCCACACACTCGTCCTCGCGTCGAACATGCGCGTCCTCGCCCGCGCGTCCGCGCCGTCGATCGAGCTCGCGAGACCTCGCGCGTCGTCCGCGCGTCGCGTCGCGCGTCCGCGCGCCATCGTCGTCGTCGCGCGCGCGAGCGGGGAGGAGGACGAGCCATCGACCGCGTCCGAGTCCGCGGCGGAGACGAGCGCGGCAGCGGCGGAGACGAGCGGCGACGATGGAGACGCCTCGTCGTCCTCGTCGTCCTCGTCGTCCGAGGACATCGGCGCGGCGATTCGCGCGGCGAAGGAGGCCAAAGCGGACGAGGGGGCGAACGTCTTCGCCGGCGCGGCGGAGGAGGTTGGATTGATCGAGTGGCCGACCGTGGGTGGCGCGCTGAGCACGACGGCGTTGGTCATGGGGGGTATTTTCGGCTCCGCGGGCGTGTTGTTGGGCGTGAACGGCGTGTTGAGCGAACTCTCACAAAAGTTGTTCCCGTGACGGGCGTCGCGAGGCGACGACGGAGGACGACTGTAATGAAAAATTCTCTCTTCGTTATCATTAAAACTGACGAGCGTGAATGAATGGATGAATGATTGGGGTGATTGTCACAGCGAGCGGGATTGTGGATGTGTTACACTGACACGAACTTGGCGCACGCGTTGTAAATCTTCTTCATAAAGTCAGCCTCTTGCGTGCGACCGGCTTGTCTCGCCGTGTTTTCATTCGTCTTGAGCAACGCCATCAAGTTGACATCCAACTCACCCGTTTCCACCATCTCGAGGATCATCGCCTTCTTATCCTTGGCGGTGAGAAGCTTAATCATGCGCTCTTGCGGTTGCAACATCGCTCGCGTGGTTTGATCGACGAAACCGACGAAATTGCTCGTCACCGTGTACAACGCCTCGCGCTTCTCCTTCTCCAATCCCTCCGACGCGTCCACCGTCTGTTGCAAGTGCTGGAAAAAAGAATCCACCAACAACGGACGGCACCGCACGATTTCATACTCCATCTCATTCATCTCAGTCTCAAAAAAATACTTCACGAGCGCCTCCGGATCCTCCGGTCCCGGCTGCACGCGCGCGTCCCGCGCCGCTTGCAACTCCGCGCGCGCCTCCTCGTGCTTCTTCTTCATCTCCTCCTCCATCTCCGCGTCCATCTCCGCCTGACGCATCCCCAATCGTCGATCAATCATCATGCTCGCCGAAGATTCGTCCACCTCCGGAAACAACCCATCCGGATCGTACGCAATCTCCAACGCCTGTTCGCTCGCCGACTTCTGAATCCCCTTATCCTTCCCCATGGCGCGTCCGCCGGCGTCGAGCAACACCCCTTTATTCAACTGTTCCGCCCCCGCGCCCTCGAACGTGATCTGCTGTCCGAGCTTTTGCTGTAAAATCGCCAACGATTGCGGATCCACCTCCGCGCGCGCGACGATCGCCGCGCGTCGAGCGCCGCCTCCACCGCCCCGAATCGCGCGCACCGCCCGCCCTCGACCGCCCGCGCGGGTCCCCGTCGTCGTCACCGTCGTCACCGACATCGTCGCCATCGTCATCGTCATCGTCGTCATCGTCGTCGTCGTCGTCGTCGTCGGTCCACCGTCCGCGTCGTCGTGTGTCGCGGGGGCCAAGGGGCCCTCGCCTCGACTCGTCGTCGCGGGGGTGGCGGTGCGGTCGACGACGACGTCGACGGTCCGTCGCGCGTCGTCGGCGTCGTCGTCGTCGTCGTCATCGGCGGCGGCGGGACGTCGGCGGCCGCGGCGGCGGCGCGCGGCGCGCGCGCGCGGGGTGGGAACGCGCGCGCTCGAGGAGGCGGTGGGCGGCGACGGCGCGCGACGACGACGCGCGAGGCGTCGACGAGGGAGAACACCGGTGACGATGGAGAAGTCGGTGCGGTCGGTGGTGGTGTCGGAATGGTGGCGGCGGTGATGGTGTCGCTCGCGATGGGGACGTCGAGCGCGCGCGCGGAAGGTTTCGGGAGCTCGGCGTCGGGGGTGTTTTATAACCCGAGTCGGAACGTCGAGTTGGAGAAATTACTCGTGTTGGACGAAAAGACGAGAAATCGAAAGGCGTCCGTGCTCACGAGAGGGAACATCGACGTGTTGTTGCAGGAGCTGAACGCGTTGGGTCGGGTGGACGAGGAGGCGTTGGAGCAGGTGGACGCCGAGTTGGCGCTGTTGGCGGCGAAAAACGTCGAGGGGCAGTTGAGCGAATTTTCAGAGTCTGAGGCGTACGAAAAATTGAGCGATCAGAAGAAGAGATTGGTGAAGAAGAGAGCGGACGAGGCGTCGTTGCAGCGACGGTTAAAGGAGCGAAAGGTGACGTTTGGTCGATTAGCGGCGCAGGGACCCGCCGTCACGTACGGAGCGGCGCTCTTCGCGTCGTTGTTGTCGAACGCCGCGATGCACCCGTTGGACACGATCAAGGTTCGTAAGATTTCGCTCAAGCAGAAAAAGTCCACCGAGGTGTCCGCGAGCGTGGATCTGAGCGTGGATGAGAGTGCGGACGAGATTCGCGAGTACGAGCCGACGTGGGACGAAATCGTCGGCGAGGACGGCGTCGCGGGTCTGTATCAAGGATTATTTTGGAATTTAAGCAAAGAGGGCGTGCCCCTGGCGCTGTATTTAGGATTATACGAGAGCGCCAAGGATCTGTTGTTGCAGGTGGACGTCATGAAACCGCATCCCATCCTGGTGTATCTCGTCGCCGGCGGCTTTGGGGAATTTTTCGCGTCCATTTTGCGCATCCCCGCCGAGGCGGTGAAAAACGGGACGCAGGTGGGTATGACGGTCTCCGAAGCGCTCGAAAGCAGCGTGTTTTCGCCGACGGGCCGCGCAAACATTGTCAAGTGTTGGAAGACGTGTCTGTTCAGAGACATTCCGTTCGGCGGCATTCAGCTCGCCGTGTTTGAGTACTTGAAGCTCTTGCTCGTCGTCGCCGGCATCCAATCCCTCGACCCGGACGCGCCGATCACCGAGGCCCTCTTCGGCGCCGCCGGTGGCGTGGCTGGCGCATTCTTCACCACGCCCGTCGACGTCGTCGTCACGCGCATGTTGAACGAACGCCGATCGAACGTCGCCGCCGGCTTGCCCGAAGACGCCATAGACACCTCTCCGATCGACACGGCGCGCGCTGTGTACGCCGACTCCGGCATTCCGGGGTTCTTCGTCGGCGCCAAGGAACGCGTTCTCTACTGGGGTCCAGCCATCAGTATTTTCCTCACCGTGTACTGCCGCATTCGCCAGTACTATTTACCGGATATAGACATTCCGATTCTGTGAGCGAGCGTCGCCGCCGACGCAATCTTCGCATGCATTCACACATCATCATTAGCACACATTACAACCCAGCCCTAACGCATATAATACTAATTAACGCCGCCATCGCATCGCTCGCCATCGCTCACCGTTCACCGCCAATCCGCGCTCCTAAAGTACAAGTATTTATTTCCGCCGCACCTCGCGCAAACGATCCTCCCCGGCGTCTTCTTCTTCGCGTTCGCCCCGTTACACCGCTCGCACGGCGCCTCGCCCGTCTTTTTCGCACCGAATCCCAGAAACCCGCCAGACATGACGACTTTGTACCCGCGTCGGTCGCACTGCTGCACGTTATCGTCGATCGTCCACCCGACGTTCGACAGTGAGTTGCATCCGGGACACAACGTTAGGCCGGTTCCCGCGCACACGTCGCACGGTTTCTTCGTCAACCCGCCCTGAACGTCGGACGTGTTTTTCCGCGACGCCGCGACGACTCGGGCCCGAGGGCGCGGCGTCGGCGTCGGCGCGCCGCGGGACGCGAAGGCGCGCATGAGACGACGCGTCGTCAAATGAGGCACCCGGACGCTGACGGACGGCACTCGACGGCGCGTCTCGCCATCGCACACGTCGCGCGCGCCGTCGTCGCGCGCGCGAGACGGGCGTCATGTGTACGGTGGATAAGGTGCGACGCGACCGGCGACGCGATCTCGTCGCGCGCGCGCGTGGACGACGGAGGAAGATCGCGATGGGGCGTTTCGAAATCTCGGACGATGTTTGAAAATAAAACCGCGCGACGATGACGCGACGACGACTGACGGTGAATCTCGACGCGCGCGCGAACGCACAGCTTCTCATCAAGGGCATACGGTCGTTTTCGCCCGAGAATACGAACATGATCGAGTTTCCTAAACCGTTGACGCTCATCGTTGGGAGAAACGGCGCGGGCAAGACGACCATCATCGAATGTTTAAAGATGGGATCCACGGGCGAGCTTCCGCCGTCGGCGAGGTCTGGACAGGCGTTCATACACGATCCAAAGGTCGCGGACGCGACCGAGGTCAAGGCGCAGATTAGACTGCGGTTTAGGAACGTCACGGGGAAACCGTTTGTGGTGATTCGGTCGTTTCAGTTGACGCAAAAGGCACGAGGCAAGCTGGAGAAGAAGGATTTAGACAGCGTGATTCAGAGCATGAACGATAAAGGGGAGACGGTGAGTGTGTCGAAGAAGTGCGTGGACATCAACGCGGAGGTGCCGTCGTTGATGGGGGTGTCCAAGGCGATATTAGAGAACGTCGTCTTCGTGCACCAAGAGGAATCGAATTGGCCGCTGGGCGACAGCGCGGGATTGAAGAAGAAGTTTGATGAGATTTTTAGCGCAACAAAGTACACGAAGGCGTTGGAACACATTCGAAAATTGAAGACGGAGCAGACGCAGTTAATTCGCGATTACAAGGGTAAGGTGGAGTCGTTGAAGATTCAAAAGGATCACGCGACGAAACTTCGGGAAAATTTTGAGACGAATCGCGACAAGGCGTCCGATCTGACGGAACACGTCGCCACGCTCGAAGCGAAGATTCAGATCGCGCAAGAGGAGATCGCGCAGATAGAAGCGGTGTTCGCCACGGTTCGACAAATTTACGAGAAACGAAACGCTTTGATCGCTCGTCGGGAGGCGGTGACGTCTGAAAACGCGCGCAAGCTCGCGAGCATGAACACCGAGTTGACGGAGACGCTCGAAGAACTCGAGAAAATGGGCGAAACGTTCAATCAAAAATTCGCGTCGCTGAAACAAGAACGAGACGTGCTCGATCGCAAGGTGAACGACGCTCGATTAGAGATGGAGGCGCTGAAAGATCATCGCGAGAGGATGATCAAGACGGCCGGAAGACTCGGAGCGGAGGCGGAGGCGCAAACGAAACGAATCGAAGAACGTATCGTCTTCGCGCAAGCGACGGCGAAGGATCATCCGGAACTCGGCGTCGAAAGCACCTCCACCATCAACACGGATGTATTTTCCGAAGCGCTCACGTCTCGTTTGCGCATGCGTCAGGATGCCATCGATAAAATGCGCACCAATCACCGCGATTTAGACGCGGCGTGCGGAGCGAAAATCGACGAGATCACGGAACGTCTCAGCTCGCACACGCAACGCATTCGTATCATCAGTGAACAGCAAGACGCGCGCAGACGCCGTCGGGAAGCCATCAATAAGGAGCTCGGAGAAAACGCGGTCAACGAGTCAGCCGTGGATGATCTCGAAGGTAGAGTCAAGCGCGCCAACGAGGCGTACGCGACGAAGAAGCAATCTGACTTTGCGTCTCAAATCAAGGAGGAGATGGAGAAAGCCGAAGTGAACTTGCGGGAGATTGAACGAGAGATGACGAAATTGCGGGTAGAGCAAGAGACGGCTGCGCAGGCTGGTGAAAGCGAGATGAAGATTCGAATGAAGAGGGAGGAGCTGTTCTCGAAGACGAATGCTCTGGAAAGCATCCTCGAGAATTGCTCAGACGCACTCCGCGGCATTTTCGGGGCGGCGATGCCCATGAACAGTGAACTCAAAGATGCGATCGTCGAAAAGTTGGATGAATTGTCAGAAGCCGCGACGACTACGCAAGACGAACGCAACGCCATCTCGTCGAACGTCGCCGTGCTCAAACACGAGCTCGCCGCCGCCAAGGCTACTTTAGAGACCGATAGAAAAGAACTCGCCGCGATCAAAGCGAAAGAGTCGAGTGAACAAAATGCAGTCATTTTGGGAGCTGGTGGGTTTGCAGGATTCAACGAAGCGCTCGACATGGTGAACCGAGAGGTTGCCGACGTCGAAGCAAACATGACGCAACTCAAGTCTCTGCAAACGCTATTCACGAAATTTTTAGAAGAGGCTGAGCGTAATCAGTCGTGTTCGCTGTGTAAGCGTGGATTCGCGTCGGTCCAGGCCACGGATGCGTTCATTCAAGAAATGAAAACAAACATGGCAAACGCACCATCGCAGATTGTGGCTCTCGAGCAACGCGTGGAAAAGACCCGAGAGCGCCGTGTTCTCCTTCAAGAATTGGGAGAAGTCGCCTCGCAATTCAAAAGCTTATCGGAAAAGATTCCTGAAACCGAACGCACGGTCTCGGACCTGGAGCAACAACTCATAGAGCTGCGCGGAAAACAAGAATCGATCGAGAAGGAACTGGCCAGCAAGCAAGACGTGCGTTCCGCCACTGCCGCTTTGGTTGAAGACGCAGGGAACATCTCACGCATGGCGAAGGAGGTCGAAGCGCTTCAGGCATCTGTTGATGAACTCGAGTCGACGAGTCTCGGTTCGAACGGCACGACTCGATCCGCCGTCGATATCGCGAACGATATTGAAATGCTCGACGTCAAGCGCGAAGCAGCAGATCGAGAAAAGTCAATCCTCGTCAAGCGCAAAGAGCGCCATGAAACCGAGCTTCTGACGCTCGAACGCACCGCGCGCGATCTTCGCGAAGAGCTCATCGTCGTCAAATCTCGAGGAGATAAGCGAGCGCAATTGAAGGCGGAATTGGCTGAAATCACGGAAGCGTCGGCTTCCGGCGCTGCGGAGCAAAAGCGAATGGAGGAAGAGCGCGCGCCCGGCCTCGCGGAGAAGGAAAGTCTCATTCGCGAGCGCGAAACGCAGCGCAACACCCACGCTCGGGAGCAAAACGACCTTGACGATGAAATCCGTGAACTGCAGCGCGTCGTGGACAAAATCACCAGTCTGAATGCCGCCATTGAGCAAGGAAAGTCACTGGGAACGTCAGAGCGTTTGGCTGAGCACGACAAGTCACTCGAGGAAACGAACACGAAGATAGAAACCCTCGGGACTAAATTGCAGAGTCGCAGTAAGCAGTTGAAGGCGAAAGATGAGGTGATTGCGCGCCAGAATGATCTCAAACGCGAGTTGGAGGACAACGTTGCATTCTTACGCGGCAAGCGAGAAGAGGAGAGTATTCTTAAAGAGATTGAGCAACTCACGAGCGAAATGGGCAATATGGGCCAAGTGAAAGACATCGAGTCCAAGTTGCGACAAGTGACGGATCGCAAGAACGATCTGCGCACTGAATCCGCCGAGGCGAAGGGTCGCGTCAAGGCTCACGAGGAAGCCATGAAAGCGGCGAACGATCAACTCAAAGGCGCCGAGTACGTCAATATCGATCAACGTCTCTCCAAACAACTCGTTGAGATGAAAACCGTGGAGATGGTGAGCGAAGATTTGGATCGTTATCACAAAGCTCTCGACAAAGCCTTGATGTCGTTTCACTCGAGTAAGATGGAGGAGATTAACAAGGTGATTCGCGAGTTGTGGCAACGCACGTACCGGGGTCAAGACATCGACAGCATTCAGATTCGAAGCGACTCAGACGGCACGACCGGCAAAAGTTCATACAACTATCGCGTCGTGATGCTGTGCGGTGGCGCCGAACTCGAGATGCGAGGACGCTGTAGCGCCGGTCAAAAAGTCTTGGCCTGTCTCATCATTCGACTCGCGCTTGCTGAGACGTTCTGCTTGAATTGCGGCATTTTGGCGCTCGATGAACCGACGACGAATCTCGATGCACCTAATTCAGACGCGCTCGCGAGATCGTTGATCGAAATCATGAAGAGTCGACGCGATCAAGAGAATTTCCAGTTGATCGTGATTACGCATGATATGGAGTTTGCGCACGTTCTCGGACAGCGCGAGCTCACCGAGTACTACTGGAGAGTCACGAAAGATGAAAATCAAAACTCGCTAATCGAAAAGGAAGACATTTACGATTAGAAAGATACATCCGATTGAAACAATTGTTATATACTGTACACGACCCACGTTAGCACAATTACCACAAGCCGCCGGCGCAACAGCCACGCACTCGTCGACGGCCGACCACCTTACCATCCTTGCCGACTTTCAGACCCATCGTCACCACGTACTCCATGCGCAATAGCACCACCTCGAAACGACTCAGTTCGTAGTCGAGCATCTGGTTATACCAAGTCTCGTGCTCCTCTGGCCACATCAAGTTGACGGCGCCGGATGGGTTCTCCTCCAACTCCACCTTCTTCTCCTGACGCGGATCGTTCGGGATAGACTTCAGCGCTTCCATCTCGTCATCGGTGCCGAAGACGCTCTTCGGAATCGGTAAACTCAATCGTTTCGCCTCGGCTACTTTTCTAGCCTCCTCTCTCATCAACTCTTCGCGCACGACTCGCGGCGGTTTCCCGTTGCGCCACCAAATAACAGACTTGATCACCTTCTCTCTCTTCTTGCAATTTAGCCGCACACGCTCGCGAAACTTTAAAATCTCCAACACATCCTCCACTTGAAAACTCACCCCCTTGGTCACCACTTCAAACGGCCTCTCATCCTCCGCCAGGTGCCAGATTGGCACGTATCCCGAGTGCTCTGTCGTCTTCGAGGGCACGCCCGTCCTCGGCAACTTAATTTCGTGCGCGCGCACGTCCGCGAGCGCCACTGCGTCCATGATGATGTCCTTAAAATCTTCCAATGTGATGTTCGGCTGCGACGTGCCCGAAATTTTCTTCCCCGTGAACGACTCCAAGCCTTCGACAACACCCCTCACCGTTCCCGCCATCACCTGTCCTCGTCACGTCACCGTCGCGTCTCGGTCAGTCTCGTCATCGTCGTCGCCAGCGGCGGTGTCCTCGTCCTCGCGCGCGTCTCGGTCGGTCTCATCGCGTCGTTCGCGCGTCGTCGTCGCGCACCATGAGTTGTCCCAACGTCGGCCACAGCGGTTCCAATCCTTCATAGTAGTTGGGCGACCGTCGATCGGCGTCGCTGAGCGTGACGACGTCCGTCTCCCAGAACGGAGGCATGGTGTCCTCGAACTCGTCCCCGACGAAGTCGCCGTCGCCGCCGCCGCCGAACCACGGCATGGCGCCGCCGCGAGGACCGAACGTGCGAGTCGGGGACTGCAGTTCGCGCCGCGCGGACGAGCGACCGCGTCGGTCGGTCGGTCGGTCCGTCCGACGACGAGGCGACGGCGACGGCGACCGCGCGCGCGTCGCGATGTCGAAGATCGACGCCGTGCTCGGTAAGGTGCCGCCCGCGCGCGAACCGGACGCGCACCACGGGGCGAGAGATGCGCTGACGCCGCTGGGATTGGCCAAGTTTCGAGCCTACTTTCGAACGCAACCGCCGCTCGTGGAGGGGATCGACGTCGACGCTGAGGTCCCGGGAATAAGCGCCGGGTACGATTTACGCGTCGGGCAGGCGAACGAGCTCGAACCCATGCTCAGGAGCGCGCTGCCGTTGACCAAGCCGAGTTTGGAAGGGCCGGATCGCGCCGCGCTCGTGCGCGCGTTCGGCGGGTTGGGCAAATCGGGGCCGTACGCGCTGGGAGAGGACGATAAAGGGCCCATCGCGCCCGCGATCGCGGCGTTGAAGGCGATCAAGGCGAAACAGGCGAAGGAGGTGGAGGACGGCGGCGACGGCGAGCGGGGCGAGAAGAGAAAGCGCAAGGAGAAAAAGGAAAAGAAGGAAAAGCGGCGCAAGAGGGATTCGGACGCGGGCGTCGCGCCGACGACGAGTCAAGGCGTGACGATGAGTCAGCCCATGAGCACCGGGATGTCCACCGGCACGACAGGGAGCGATAAGACGAACGCGACGGGGACGACGGGGAAGCAGGCGTAGACGCGTCGAGAGGCGGTAGCCGGTAGAATGTGTAGAGGAGTCGAATCAAAGTCGACCGAGGGTGTCAAACGTCGCGACACGCGCGTTCGATCATGTGTTCGCTTGGAGCGCGATAAAACTTTGGGTAGACGGTGTAAAAAAAAGTTGAATTCACGAGAAGCGCGCTCGCGCCGAATCGCATCGTTCATCTTCAGTCTTGATTTTGATTTTCATCGCAGCGCAGCGTCGCGATCGCTCGAGCTCCGACGCCCATCGCTCACATCATCGAGCACTTGGACGCAGATTTCTCTCCCATCGCCTTCACATCCGCCGCGTTCACGTCCCCATCGCCGTTCGCGTCCGCCGCCTCCATCGTCTCGTCGCGCGTTCGATGCACGGCGTCGTCCACCATTTTTACGAAATCTTCACCCGCGTGTTGAATCTTCGCCCCCACCTCCGCCGTCGCGTGCTCGATCCCACGCACCGCATCTCGAACGACGTCTTTTCCTTCGCTCGACGTCTCGCTCGACGTCGGCGTCGTCGGCGTCGCCGCCTCTTTGCCCTTGCCCATGTGTCCCAGAAAATGTGTCCAAATGTCCCAGGCGCTCAAATCCGACAGCCCCCCGTCGCCGCGCGCCGGTCTCGTCCGCCGTCGCGTCTCGCGAACGATCGGTACAATTAACGTTCTCGCGATGCGTCCCTCTTCGCGCGTGAAGGCGTCGTCGGTGGCGTGTCGTCGCGCGTCAATGTGTCGTCTCGGGCGGTGCTTTTGCCTCGTGACTGCTCAGGTTTTCACCGCTCGAGGGATGATTCATCGCTCTTTCGACGCCGCATTCGCGCGCGCGCGTCGACGTCGACGGTCGACGATCGCGCGAGGACGATGATGACGATGCCGTCCGTCGCGCGCGCCGCGGTGTCCGCCGCGCGCGCGGGGTGCGACGAGCGCGGGGCGCGCGGGGTGTCGGGACGCGCGGTGGGACAGACGCGGGCGCGCGAGGGTGACGCGCGAGAGACGCGCGAGAGAGGACGGGTCGTCGCCGCGGCGGCGAGCGTCGACCCGACGGTGTTTGCGTCGTCGATCGGGAGTGGGAAGGACGTGCGCGTGGCGTATCAGGGCGTGCCGGGGGCGTACTCGGAGGGCGCGGCGCTCGCGGCGTACGAGGATTGCACGACGGTGCCCAAGGCGCAATTCGATGACGTCTACGCGGCGACCGAGGCGATGGAGGTGGATCGCGCGGTGTTACCATTCGAGAACTCTCTGGGTGGATCGATTCACCGGAATTACGATTTGATCTTGACGCATAAATTGCACGTCGTCGGCGAGGTGTATTATCGCGTCAATCACTGTTTGCTCGCGCTTCCGGGACAAAAAATTGAAGATTTAAAGCGCGCGCAATCGCACCCGCAAGCGTTGGCGCAGTGCGAGGGATACCTGACGAACCTGCGGATGGTGCGTGAGGCGGTGGACGACACCGCGGGGGCGGCGAAGGCGATCGCAGAGAACGGGACGAAGGGCGTGGCGGCGGTGGCGAGCGCGCGCGCCGCCGAGTTGTACGGATTGCAGGTGTACGATTCGGGCATTCAGGATGATAAATCAAACGTGACGCGGTTCTTGGCGCTATCGAGAGAACCGATTCCGCTGACGGAGACGCCGCGGCCGTTCAAGACTTCCATCGCGGTGTCTCTGAAGGAGGAACCAGGGGCGTTGTTCAAGGCGTTGGCGTGCTTTTCGCTCAGAAACATCAACATGACGAAGATTGAATCGAGACCTTTGCGCACGAATCCGGTGACGAGCGCGGGCGCGAACCAATCCATGCAGTTCACCTATTTGTTCTACATCGATTTCGAGGCCAACATGGCTGACGAAAACATGCAAAACGCGATCCGTCATCTTCAAGAGAGCGCAACGTTTCTTCGCGTTTTAGGTTCGTATCCGAGGGATTGTTCGTCTCTCACTGGCGATAATTCTTGTAATAGCTAATCCTTAGGCGCGTGAGCTCTCACTAAAGTTTGTCCATCGTTTCGCGTAAAAGTGTGTGTTTTACAATCTAAAAATTAATGTGCTTAGCGCGCCGGCAAGACTTTATCCAACGAACCGACGGAGATGCCCGCATCCTCCGCCGAATCTCGAAGGGCGTTCGCGTGAACGTCGCCGATTAAACCGGCGCCCACGAGAGCGCTCAGATTTTGAAGAATTTCCTTCTTCGTTTTCTCGTCAAATGAATAGTTCTCAAAGGTTGACACCCCCCACACGGAGTGTACGAGCGCCTGCGGATCGACAGTCTTCGAACCGGTTTGCGAGTAGATGCGATCCACGAGTCGCGCCGTGTCTTTGGCGTCCGGCTCAACGCCGAGTCGACCGCACGCCCAGAGCACGCCCGCGGCGCCCGTACGTCCGACTTGACCCGCGCCCGCGCGTCGACCGGCTTCGCGAAGAAGTTTGCTGAAATCGCTCGACGCGCCGTTGTACGGCGTGCCCATGACGCCGAACGCCCAGAGCACGTGCGTCAGCGCCGTCCCGTCGAGCTTGCTCGGATCGGACGCCACCGTCTGTAAGATGTACTCCAAAACCTTGGGCGCCGGAGGGCAATCCAACATGGCTAACGACCAGGACAGATTGGCGAGCTGATACGGCGTGTAGCTCTGCATCGTGTTCACCGCTTGGTCGAGCATCGCCTGCACGACTGGCATCGGCCTGTCGGACGGCGGTAAGTATCGTGCCCATCGGGCGTACGACCAGAGCATGTTGATGACTTCCGGCGCTCTGAAATCGTCCGCAACGATGAGCGCTCGCTCGGCGATCGCCTTGAGAAGCTTACTTCGAGGCTTGTGCCCGAGCGCGGCGAGCGCCCAGAGCGTCGTGCTCAAATTTTTCGACTCGGCCGACGCCGCCTGCGACGCCGCTCGGTTCGCCAGCGCCTCTCTCAAAGTCTCATCCGCCGGATAATCCAACCTCGCGAGCGCCCAGAGCGCGTTCGACACTCCCTGCATGGACATTTCGCCCGCCATGCGGTCCACCATGCTCATGAGCGTCTGAAACCTCGCGTCGGCGAAGAGCGTCGATCGCTCCACGCTCGGTTTCGTTTGGCCCGGCACTCTTTGCGTCGCCAAACGCGCCACCCTGTGCAACGCCGTCGATGCGTTCACCTTGTTGAACACCTCCTCCTGTTCCTCGACCAGGGTCAATATGAACTCGACGTCGCTCGCGTCCATGAGGTCCCCTTGCAAATCCTTCGCTCGGTCTAACAAACGAATGCTCAGCGCCGCCTTCATTCTATATTCGCTCGGCAGGGCGAGCTTATGATACGCCCATCGCCTGTGCTCCAACCCAACCTTATCCAACTGCTGCACTCCGCCCTCCACCATCTCCAACAGCGTCGCGAAACGTCCATCCGCGCACACCTGCTTCGCCTCGCTCCTTCGCAACCGGCCCGCTCTCGACGTGAGCAACCTCGAGATTTTATACATGGCTGTCACGCTGTTCACCGCATTAAACCACTCCCCGCGCTCACCCACGATCGCCAACACCTCATACGCGCCCTCACACTCGCCGATGAGATCCTGTATCTCCCTCGATCGACGTCTCTTTTCTCGGTCGGCGCCCGCGCGCGCCGTCGGCGTTTCCCTCTTCGCCTCCACCCTCGATCGATTCTCCGGCGCCTTCTCACCGTCATCGCGCGTCGACGTCGACGACCAACTCGCGATGGCGCGCGAGACGACGACTTTCGCGCATCGACCGCGTCCTCGACGACTCTCTCGCCCGCGCGTCGTCGCGAGACTCGTCACCGTCGCGCGGCGGCCGCTCACCGCCGCCGCCACCGCCGGCGTCGCCATCCTCCCCTCGAGGACGCGTTCGGGACGCGCGCGCGCGAGACGAGCGCGCGAAACGCGAGACGCGGTCACCAACGATCGCGTCGTCCGTCGACGGACGCGCCGGTGACGCTCGACGCCGCGCGAGGGCGTGTGCGGGACGACGAGGCGCGTCCGTCGACGTGTCGGCCCTCGCAGTCCCCCCCCAGTGACCGATCGTGACCCATCATGACGAGTCATGACCAGGAACGTTGGGGGACTCTGTGTCCCGCCCGAGGGCGCACCCGCGCGCCACTCGACGACGACGCCGACGACGAATGCCGCCGAAAGAGCCCGCGCGCGCGAGCGAGGGGACGACGGCGAGCGAAAAGGACGAAGACGCGTACCCGGGCGTCCCGGGCGCGACCAAGGGGGAGGTGGATGCGTTTTTATTGGCGTTGGATGATTATCAGCCCGTGGTGCGTGCGTTCGGTGGGCGCGGTGGATTCGCGCGCGAAGTGTGGGTGACGACGACTGACGATGCGATCGTGGACGATCGATACAGATTCCGGATGCGTTGACGAATGAGTATCTCAAGCGCGCCGGGGTGGGGAACCCGGACGTGCGCGTGACGAGACTGATTTCGCTCGCCACGGAGCGCTTTGTGCGTTCGATCGCCGACGACGCCTATAGGTGCGCGGTGCAAAGAAACCAAGCGCAGATCAAGGAGAAGCGAGAGAAGGGATACGATGTGAGAGATAAGAGAATCGTCTTGGAGAATGAGGATTTGGCGGCGGCATTGAAGGATTATAACGTGAATATACATAAACCGGCGTATTACGTCGGCGCCGTGCCGGCGGAGGAGGCGGACGGCGACGCGGAGGACGCGGAGGCTCACGGATCGGGGGCGAAACGTTCGAAACAGAAATAAAACGATGGGACACATGCCTCCTCTTGTAATGCTTTAGACCCGTACCGTAGTTTACATTCGCGTGTGATTGGTCTCGAACGCGAACTCGCGAGCGCGAGCGGCGGCGCGAAGGGGCTCGGCGGTAAATGTACACGTGTTTTCTCGGCGATATTACAACACGAAGCGCGTCTCTGCGTCGAACATCGCATGTATCGTTTGCTTCACTCATCCTTGCGTCTTCTTTTGCTGAAACTGAATCGCAAACACCGGAATGTACCCGCCGACCAAGACGACGCCGACGGTGGCGAGCCCGAAGATCAACTTTCGGTTCTTCAACCCGCCCACGTCGTACATGTGCTTGGCGTGAATGTACGCCTGCTCGTCGAATCGCGACGCACGAAACAGCTCTCGTCAGTCCTCGAGGTCGTGAGATCACCATCGCGCGCGGTCGGCGTTCGTGTCCCTCGTCAACGTTCGATCGACCCTAAGAGCCCCCGTCGCGTTCGTTCGCGTCGACGACGTCGCACACGCACCGGTTCGTCCGCGCCCCCGAGCGCGGGTCGACCCGCGTGAATACCGCGTCGCGCGATGGCGCGCGCGGCCTGACGTCCGACGACGGCGGATGCGGCGAACATGTCTCTCGATGCGACGAGTGCGTCACCGTCTGCCGTCCCGACCGTCACTCGTCGCCCCCGTCGTTCGACCGTCGTCGACACGACGACGTCCGTCGACGAATCCACGCATCGCTCGACGGGTCACCGCGTCGTCGTCGTCGTCGTCCGACGTCCTCGCGCGCGCGGACGCGATTCGTCTCTCGTCTTTCACATTTGGTCGGTCTCTCGTCGCTCGACGCCCACCGACGCCCGACGACGCCGCTCGTCATGTCGCGAAACGCCGGGACGAGATTCATCGCCCTCGGCGTCCCGTTCGTCGCCTTCGTCGCCGTCGGATCGGTGGGACTCGGTCGACTCGTCGCCGGGCGGTTGGAGGTGCGAGACGCGATGACGGCGGTGGAGGATACGCGCGCTCCGGCTACGACGCAGCGCAGACGACGCGCCAAGGCTAAGTTTGACGTCGAGGCGGAGAAGAGACGGTTGATTGAATCCAACACTGAGTCGGTGGAGACGTACGAGATGCGACCGGTGTGGCGACCGGGGGAGGGCGGGGGCGGACACGGGTGAACGAAGGGCGAGCGGGCGAGCGGACGGGAAAGAGGAAAGGTTTGGAAAGATAGAGTAGTCATAGTGTAGTCGTCGTAAAAGTACAGAATATAGTGTAGTAAAGTAAAGTTAGCGCGCAACCGGAAGTTCGTCCTCGACATCGCCCGATTCGTCAAAGGCGAGCCACGTGTCGTCCATGTCGTCTCTCGAGCCCGGAGAGTCGTACACGACGACGGATCGCTCGAGCGGAATGGTGGACCCCGTGTTGGAGTCGTACCGTCTTCGCGCGCGCGCGAAAGCGACGCCCGTGGCCGCGGTCCATCTCGCGCGAATGGCGTCGGCGCTTTTGCGGTACGCGCGACGCTGTGCCTCCGAGGTGTTCATCTTCTTCTCCTCCTCGGACATGCGTCGGCGCTGTTCGGCGAGCTCCTCGGCGCGTTGGTCGATGCGTCTCTGTCGAGCCTTTTGAAACGACACCGCCGCCTCGAACGGATCGGTGATGGAACTCGTCTGACTCTGCATGATCCCGACGCTCACTTTCTCGTAATTCACTGTCACGTGCTCTAAATACGGCAAGTCGTCTCGCTGCACCCAGTGAATGCAATCCACCGGACACGACTCGATGGCGACGTTTAAATCCTCCTCCTTGTTCAACCACTGCGCGAACACCCGACTCCGACCGTAATCATCGTTCATCCTAAAAGTCGCCGGCGCCGCCCACACGCACTGTTTACACCCGATGCACGAAAACTCATCCACGAACACCGCCCTCGTCTCCCCCGGCTCGGCGTGTCGCGTCGTCCACTTACTGTACGGGTTCCCCGTGAACGCGTCCTCCTCATCCCGTCGCTGCTGCTCCAACTCCGCGTCGTACAGCGCGCGAGACGTCGGGTCGCTCAGTATCTCGTACGCCTCGTTCAACAACACGCACATCTGATGCCCCTCGTCCTCATCCTCCGACACGTCCGGGTGACACTCCTTGGCGAAGCCGTAGTACGCCTTTTTAATGGTTTTCACATCCGCGTCGTCCGCGACGCCGAGAAGTTCGTAAAAGTCCACGAGCGCGGCGTCCTGATCCAACGCGAGTCCGCGCGCGACCGTTCGCCGTCCACGCGCGTCGCCCGCGCGCGTCCTCCGCGCGTCGCGCGTCGCGCGTCGAACGCATCGCGACGGTCTGGTCGACACCGCGCGCCGACTTCCCCCCACCATCGCGCGCACACGCGTCGACGCACCGGTCGCGCGCGCGCACGACGTCGAGCGCATGGTCCCACGCGCGTTCGTCCTCGCGCGCGCGCACGACGTCCACCGCGCGCGCGCGTGTGACGACCACATCACGATCCACGCGCGCGAGGGCGAGGCTGACTGGATGTGATCCGGTCGTTTCGAATCACGAACGGTCGATCGGGGGACTCGGGTGGGCTCGAAATTCGAAATGGTCACCCCACGCGCGCGCGCATCGGTCGCGCGCGCGCGAGAGAGGACGACGCGCGGACCGTCGCGTGTGATCGCGCGCCATGGACGTGAAGAAGATGAAAGTGCAGGTGCGTCGTGTGCGTCTCGCGCGAGGGCGCGCGTGACCCGAGGGAGGCGTGACGCACGATGGAGGGAATGAATGCGTGCGATGGGTGAATTTTCCGAGTCGTGGGGCGATGGATGGCGCGCGACGTCGTGTGGACGTCGTGCGAACGCGTGATCTGTGTGAACGCGCGATCGATCGTGGTGTCGCGACGAGTGGACTGACGAGGACGACGCGCGACGCGCGCGACGACGTAGGAACTCCGAGACGAGCTCGAGAAGCGCGGATTGGACACGAGCGGGTTGAAGAATCAACTCGTCGAGCGTCTCGAGGAGGCGATCGGGGGCACAGAGGGCGGTGAAGGGGCCGAGGAGGAGCTCGAGGACGTGCCGGACGTCGAAGTGTCGGCGGCGGACGCGGCCAAGCTCGATGAATTAGAGAAGAAGAAGGAGGAGGCGCCAAAGGAAAACGGAGCGGCGCCGAAACCGACCAAGGATTTACCGAAGCCGAAACCGACCAAGGAGGAACGGGAGAAGGTCAAGGCGGAGCGCAGAGAGGCGCAACAGAAGGCTGAGGCTGAGCGCAAGGCGGCTGCCGAAAAGGCGAAGAAGGAGGCGGACGAGGCGTTCGTGAAAGACTTGGAGCGCAGAAAGGAACGCGCGGAAAAGTTTAAGCTTCCCTTCGCGCTGAGCGAACAAGAAAAGGCGCGCATTCGCAACGTCGGCGCGGAAAAGAAGTTTGATCTGGGCGCCGCGGCGGGATCGAACGGCGCGTCCAAGCCGGCGGAGAAGACGGCTGAGCAAAAGGCTAAGGAAAAGGCTGATTTCGAAGCCAAGCTCAAGGCGCGAGCCGAACGCTTCGGTGACTCGCTGAAGCCGCTCCCCAAGCCGACGCCGATGTTCACCAAGCGCCCGGGTGCGCCCTTGGTGAACGTGCCCGCGGCAAAAGTTGCCAAATAATCTTCCAATCTACGTTGTAACACTCGAAAAATACAATCCACCCAACGCGCCTAGCTAGAGTCTACTCTTCGTCCACATCCTCGAGCGACGGCATCTTCCAGATGAGCGTCGCGAGCACTTCGGTGCTCACCAAGAAACCCTCCGGATCCGTCAATCGCACACCGACGCGCGTTCCGTCCTCCGCGAGTCTGTACGTGGCGAAATCAGGCACGAAGGGAGCGATGGCGTCGTGAATTTCGTCGACGACGTGGGTGCCGAAACGCGCCGCGACGTTCTCGAGATCCATCCCATCGCTCGTGCGCAAACGAAGCATGATGTGTTCGAAGAGCGCGTCCGATCCATCGCCACCCGTCTTCACCGCGCCGCCGTCTTCACCGCGCTCGAGAGCGTCGACGTACGCGTAGTACTCGTTCATTTTGCGCGGTCGAGCGACGCGTTCGCCGTCGACGTGCGACGTCGCGCTCATGCCGAACCCATACCACGACCCGTTTTCCCAATAAATCTGGTTATGTTTACACCTTGCTCCCGGTTTCGCGTACGAACTCACCTCGTAATGTTCGTACCCGGCCGCGCCCAACGTCGCGCTCGCGTCTCGAAACATCTCCGCGCTCGCGTCCTCGCTCGGCAACGGTGTCCTATCCTCTCTCGCATTTTCACCGTACCAACGATAAAACGCCGTCCCCTTCTCCACCTGTAAATCGTACACCGACACGTGATCCGCCCCGGCCTCGATCACTCGCTCCAACGACGCTCGCCACGTCTTCGCGTCCACACCCGGAAGTCCGCTGATTAAATCCGCGCTCCATCTCGGCGCGCCGTTCGCGCGCAACATCTCGATCGCCTTCTCCACCGCTCGCACGTCGTGCGACCGCCCCGCGTTCCGTAACACGTCATCATCGAAACTTTGCACCCCCAGCGACACCCGGTTCACCCCGTGCGCCAAGAACGCGCGCAATTTCTCCTCGTCAAACGTTCCCGGATCCATCTCCGCGCTCACCTCGACGTCCGGCGCGAACCCGAACGCGTCTCGTAAATCACCGATGATGTCCCCCAAAACGTCCGCGGGCACGAGCGACGGTGTCCCTCCACCGAAAAACACTGTCTCCAGTGGTCGAATCACCGACGTCGACGACGAGGCAACCATTCGCCGTCGCGTCTCGGCGATTTCTCTGCGCACGGCGTCGGCGTACCGTCGCATGCCATCCACCACCTCCACGTCCGCGTCGCCTCGCGCGCCGACGACAGAGATGGCGAAATCGCAGTAGTGACACCTCGATCGACAAAACGGCAGGTGCACGTACGCCGCGCGCGGCGCGTGAGACGACGCCGAACGCGACCGACCGTAACCGTTTTCGTTTTCGCCGCCATCCTCACCGCCGTCGTCGTCGCGCGCGCGCGCGCGCGACCACGACGCGCGGCGCGACGCGCGGAATTCCGCACCTATGCGGTGTCTCTCGCGCGTCGCGCGCGTCCACACGCGCGCGAGCGCCGCCTCGACGCGACGCGCAAACATGTGCGTGTTTTGGGTTCGACGTCAGTTTCTGTCGCGATGGATGTCGACGAGGCGGACGACGACGAGTACGAGGTTGTCGGGTACGGCGGTGGGTCGCCGCGCGCGGCGGCGCAATCGTTGGCGACGCCGACGAGACGCGCGTCGGACGCGGACGCCGCGCGCGTGCCGAGTACGAGCGCGAGGAAAGCGCCGGTTGGATTCGATTGGGACGAGGACGAGGACGAGGACGAGGAGGACGAGGGACGCGCGGATGAGGGGCGAGAGGGACGCGCGTTGGCGTTTGATCTCGCGCGCGCGGTGGAAGGCGGGGGGTTCGCGACGCGCGGGCGAGGGGTGGAGGATGCGCTCGACGACGCCGTCGACGAGATTATCGACGACGACGACGACGAACGGGTCGAGGCGACGCCGCCGAGACGCGCGATGGACGCGTCGGCGCTCGAAACGACGCCGCGACGGAGTCCGCGTCTGCGCGCGGCGGCGAGAGAGGCGGAGGAGGCGTCGATGAGGGGGGCGGGGACACCGTCGCCGGGAACGGCGGCGAGAGACGCGGCGGTGCTTGCCGAGGCGTTGGGGGTGAGCGTCGAGCGCGCGGCGGCGGCGGCGAAGAAGATGCGCGCGAGCAAGGGTGATGACGCGCGCGACGGCGCGGGGGGTGGGAGGAGAGAGAAGTCGAGGGCGAGGGCGAAGACGAACGCGAACGGGAAGAGCAAGGCGCGCGCGGCGACGTCGCCGAGACACGCGGCGAAGAGGGCGAAGACGAACGCGAACGCGAACGTGGCGCCGAGGGGGGTGTTGGGGAGATTGAATCTTTTGACGCAGTCCACGGCGGTGAGAGCGACGACGACGGACGGGGTGGCGAACGTGGCGGAACGCGAGACAACGCGTGGCGCCGCCGCGACACACGCTGCGACGACGAACGATGCGGTGACGGTCGAGGACGACATCGCCGTCGACGACATAGACGACGACGGCGTGAGTTCCAGTGGAAAGAGCGGCGGCGGCGGCGACGAAGTACCGTGCACGCTGGGACAAGAAAATGTCGACGTGCCGGGCGGTTTGGGCGCGTTGTCTCGATTACCGAAAATGTCTTCGCCAACATTCATGCCTCGATCCAGTGTCAGCGCGTCGTTGGCGACGCAACGCAATCGTTCGCGCAACGCGGGTTCGCTCACCAATCGTTTGCAGCACGTGCTCCAAAACGCCCACGCGGCGCACGCGCAATTCGCCAAACGCGTCGCGCAGTCGCAGCCTCCGTCATCGCGAGGCGCGCTGCACTTCACCGTCAACGCGTCGAGACTGGATGCGTCTCTCACGAATTGTGCAGGGGCGATTTGCGATTTACACCGTGCGACGAGCGATGATTTCGATCGGACCGACCTCGAATACAGTCGAGCGATTGTGATTTTCACCTCGGCGCAAGCGCAAGAGCTCAGTCTCGAGCGCGGTCGACAGGTCGCCATTTACCCACCTTGGCGCGAGGTGGATCTCCCGGGACGCGTGAACGAAACCACCTCGACCGTCGACGACACCGTTCCTCGAGTGATTCTGTGCGCCGAGAACGTGTTGAGATTGAACTGAGCGCTACGACGGACGCGCTGTTGGACGAAGCGCGAAACGCGTGTACACTAGAACGACATAAACGCAGCTACTAGTCACAGCTATCTGTAAATACAACTACGATGCGAAACCTAACAAAACGCGGAGAAGAATCGACTCGCGACCTCGCGTCCTCGACTCGACACACTCAGTTTCTGTTCGCTCAACTCCTTATCGACGTCTTGCATAAAAGTCACCACGAAATCCACCAACGCGCTCGCCTCCATGCTCTCCACGTGCGAGAGCAACACTAAAAACGACACGTCATACCCCTCGCATGGCACGCGCCTCAAAATCTCAAACGCGTCCGCGCGTCGTCCCAACGATTTACAAAACGCCCTGGTGAGAATTTCCTCCAACTCATCCACCTGTCGCACCCGCACGCTCACCCTCGCGCTGTTCACCGCGCGCTCGATCAAGCACGCCCCCTCGCTCGCCTCTCCGCGCGTGATTTCCACCGGCGGCATCAACAGCGCCGGCGCGTCTCCGTACTCCACCTCGGGACGGTTCAATCCATCCATCTTTCTCGACGGCGCGGATTGCAGTGCGAACGCCGATTCCAACGCGTCTCGAACGGCGTCGTAGTACGCGCGATGGCTCGTCGCCATGATTCACCCGCGCGCGCGGCGTCTCGTCTCGCGTCGGTCGCGCGCGGCGTCGTCTGTGGTTTAAATTCTCAATCTCGTTCACCGTTGAAAACTCGGACGGCACACCTATTCGCACACTGCAACGCGCCGGACGACGCGCGTCATGGCCCGACGCGCGCGCGACGTCGCGGTGGCGATCGTGTGCGTCCTCCTGTGCGTCTCCAGCGCGCGCGCGCGCGCGCTCGAGCGGGAACCACCGCGCAATCTCAACCCGTTGGCGACCGCGTTGACGAGGACTGTGACGGGTGCCGACGCCGCCGTCGTCGACGACGCGCGCGCGTCCGCGCCGTCGACACCAAGCGTGGACGTCGAACGCGCCAAGCGCGCGCTGTGGTTCGCGGGGGCGGCCTACTGCAAGGTTGGTCTCGGGAACTGGACGTGTCGGTACTGCGAGCGCGCGTCGGCGACGCTCACGGACGTCGGCGTCTTCGAACACGATCGAAAGCGCGTCAAGGCGTACGCCGGGTACGATAAGCGTTCGAAGCGATTGGTGGTGGCGTTTCGAGGGACGGAGCCTCGATCGCTGTATAATTGGGTGGAGAATTTAGACGCCGCGCACTCGACGTTGCCGTCGGCGGACGCGGCGGCGGGCGTCGGACGCGTGCACGCGGGATTTCAAGATGCGTACGCGAGCGTTCGGAAAAAGTTGATCTCGCACTTGATCAAGCTGAGGACGAAATATGAGCGCATGTGGAGGCGCGTGGAGGTGGAGATCAGCGGACACTCGCTCGGCGGGGCGATGAGCACGCTGGCGGCGGTGGAGTTGGAGGCGCTCGGATTTCGAGTGGCGAGTGTGAGCACGTTCGGGTCGCCCAGAGTCGGCGATCAGGTATTCGCGAGTTTCGTTGGTGGGAAGTTCGGCGATCGCATGCGACGATGGACGCACGCGCACGACGCAGTCCCGAGTCTGCCTCCAAGATTGCTCGGCTATCATCACGTCCCGACGGAGGTGTTTCAAAACGCGTCGGGCGATTACATTCTCGGCGACGGAAGTGGTGAAGATCCCAAAGGGAGCGACAGCGAGTGGACGCACGCATCTCTCGCGGATCATCTCGTGTACCTCGGTATGGAGATTTGTTCGTGTAACATTTAAATTTACCGCACTCGAGTCGCGCGTCTGTAATAAAACATTTCAATTTCTTTCTCTATCAGTCTACATTTCTACGTCGTCCAGGGCCAATACGGCGCTCGTCTAAACGTCGGTCGCATCGGGCACATTCCAGGACGCAAGTCACCGGCGCTCTTCACTCGCTTCTCCACGTTACTCAAACCCGGCGGCGAGTAAAACGAGATGCCTGAGTATAAAATCGCCACCGCCTGCGCGTAAATCCAATACGCCACTCTGTGCGGCGTGCACCCGTGCTTGAGTAAATTCATCATTCCAGCGCGTTCGTTTCTACATTTGGCATATTTGCTCGTATCCAGCTTAGCCTTGAGGGATGCGAAAAAGTAATCGCCGTACTCTGGATGATTGAGCACGTTGACGCGAAGCGTCACCTCGTTCCCCGGCGGCGTGCTCGAAATGTACCACTCCCCCGCCATGTCCATGAACGGCGACACGTGCAACGATTTCGGCACCGTCGCGTCGTTTTCATCCACCACGGGCGTGGGATCGAACGCGAACACCACGCGTTCGTTCCAAGGCGTGTTGGTCACCTCGGCCAACGCGCGACGAAGCGTGCCCTCCTTGTCCCAACAGTAATATACAGATATCGGATTCTGCGCGTACCCGAACGATTTCGGCGACGTCAACAGCTCCACTTTCCCTCTCGTCCCACATCTCGCGCGCGCCTCCTCCGCCGTCAGGTGGTCGCGCGCCTGCCCGCTCGAGACGAACCACCTCGGCGGCGCGTCCAGGTCCACCACCGCGCACCGCAGAGGATACTCGAACGCCCGCATCACGGGCTTCAATCGCCTGTGTCGCACCTCGCCGACGTAAAACTTCACCTCCCCGTCCTCATCGTCCACGCCCAACCACGTCAGCGGCGACACCGCGCTTGCGAGACACCCGACGAGCGCCCAGAGGGCAAAAGTGCACGCGCGGAAAAGCAAGTCCAGCGCCTGTGCGAGGTTCTGCGTCGACATAAAATGCGGTGCGATCAACGCACGGGTGTCGCGTGCGTCTTTGCGCGCGTCGCGTGCGTCTCAAGTGCGCGCACGACGCGCGTCGTCGGCGACGAATGACGCACGGCCAGTCATGAACCAAGGGTTCAGAGGGGACTCGTGAGCTCAACACCCCCGCGACGAGCTGACGGGCGACAGAACGAGACGCGCGAGACGCGCGCGGACGCTCGAGCGTCGACGTCGGTCGATCGACGCGTTCGTGGAGACCGTCATGCGCGAAGACCGCGCGCCGTTGCTCCCGGAGCGACGCGGCGACGCGTTCGGGACGTCGGGAAGCGGACGCGATGGCGAACCATCAACGCGCGAGGCGCGCGCGAGGCGCGCGTCGTCGCGGACGGTGATGTCGCGCGCGAGGGGGTGCGCGAGCGCCGTGCGCGAGAGCGTGCGCGATGCTATCGGCGCGTGCGAGGTGGAGGAGGTGTGCGAGACGCGCACGCGACGGGTGCGCGTCGCGACGGCGTCCTTGGCGATCGGCGCGTTGGCGCTGTGCGGCGTCGGTTCGGCGTCGACGACGGTCGGAACGGCGCGGGTGACGATGGCGAACGGTGTGGGCGGTGTTCGTGCGTTCGCCACGCTCGGTGACGGCTCACCCGGTGACTGGGCGAAGGATTTGGTCGACGAGACCGAGCTCGATCTCCGAGAGTTGGATTTCGGCGAGTACGCGCGAGGCGCGCGAGCCGTGCACCCGGATGAGACCGGTGGCCTCGCCAAACGCTGGGCGACGGAGTATCAAGATGTGCTGCAAGCAGAGATGACGTACAATCCGAATTTTTCGGGAATGACGCCGAAGAGGCACTTCCCCGGGCACGCCAGTCTGGCCAAAGTTGGCGAGGAACACCCTCGGAGCGAGAAGGAGGATCGCGCGCCCGCGGCGGAATGGAACGAAAATGTCGAGTCGCCGGAGTCGGAGCCGGTCGAAGAAGCGGCGATTGACCCGGCGCCCACGTTTTCAGAGAGCGCGGACGCGACGGAATCCTTCCTCGATGAAATCTTTGGAAAAGTCGCCGCCAAACACCCAAAGCAGTACGCAGATGCGCCCGATCTGGGACACAAGGACAAGGAAGAATTGTCCATCGATGACTTGCTCATTGATGCGGATGACGCGTATCAAGTGAGCTCCAAGTCCCATTCGTCTTCCAAGGCGGGATCGAGCTCGTCCAAATCGAGCTTGTCCAAATCGAGCTCGTCCAAATCGAGCGCCTCGAAATCGTCCAAGTCTTCAAAGTCTCATTCCGGTTCGGTCTCCAAAGGATCGTCCAAGAGTGAATTGAAGGCATCCGAACACGAAAAGAGCAAGTCGCCGTTCGACAAACTGAAATCGATGGTTTTTCACGAGATGAGTTTCGGCAAGAAATCGAAGAATTCAAAGTTTGAAGACGCGTTGCATGCGCACCACGGCAGAATGAGCTCGCGCGGTCTGTCTTCAAAAGGGCGAGGTCAACTGAGACAGTATCCGTATCCGCATCACAAGCATGACATTGATGAAAACGATGCTAACGACGTCGAGGTCTTCTACAAAAAGAAGGATCTGTTAGATTTGGGCGAGTACGATCAAGAAACCATCGACGACTTCAAGTACGGGCGCGGGTTGGCGCCTCGCGACGATAGTCAACATTTGCACGGTATCGCGGTCGATACGCACGCCGATGTGTCCACGTACGATGGCGACAACAGGTACCCAGGTGGCGGTAGGTATCCGGGATCGTCGAACGGTGAAGTCGACATGGATTCTCTCATGGCGTCGCTCTCCGTGTCGGCCAAGGACGCTGAGAAACACGCGGCGGAGAGGCGAAAGGATCAAAAGACGAACTCAAAGTCGAAAAAGAGCGCGACTTCGAAGAAGGCGTCGACGCCGTTGAAAGGAATCGATTGGTCGGAGGATTCAAAGTCAAGCACAAAGTCAAAGACGTCGAAGTCGGCGTCCAAGGCAAAAAAGTCTACCGGCGGCGCGTTGAGCCGAGACGACTGGTCGGAGAAGGCGCCGGTGGCTAAGTCGAAGGCGAAGAGTCACAAGACCGCGGGTAAGATCAAATCGATCAGCTGGAGCGATTCCCCCGCGCCCGAAAAGAAGTCGATGTCCGCGTCCGCTTCGAAGAAGAAGTCGACCTCGAGTGCCGAGTCAAAAACAAAGGTCGGCAAAATGTCGAGAGAAACCGCCGCCAAGTACCTATCAAAGGTGAAGGGTCACAACGAAGAGACGCACCGAAAACTTAGACGCAATGTTCCGAAACTTGGCGCCGTGGAAATGGAAGAAGACGATTTATACGACGAACCGATCGCAGAAAGTTCGTCTTTGGGCGGACACAGTCGTCGCCACGAAACCATCGCCAAGGTAGTCGAAGCCGCCACCGTGCAAAACGCCGAGTCGGAGATCGCGGAGCAGACACCAGAACTAGGAAAGAAACGCTCCGTACACTTCACGCCGGCGTCGCCGGAAGAGGTGAGACGGGGAGGGGCCTGGAGAGACGTGTTCTCCAAGATGGTCGGGGGTAGAAAATCATACGAAAGGATTCGGCAACAAATCTTCGGTAACGGCAACTAGACATTTAATACGAGATGTTCGCATTTCAAGCAGAAAAACGTAGTATGATTCGTTCAGAAAACCTGTTCTACGCATAGCGTGTTATACATTTTGAAGGTTCGGGTCGAGTGAGGCTACGCGGCGGTCGTTCGTTCCGACTGTTCCGCCGCAGATTCCGTCTCGGCGAGCCGTCTCCGCGTGTTGGCTCTCGCGATAGTATTGAACACCTTTGTGAAAACCATGCACACCCCCATCAATCCAATGGACAACCAACCCGTCGGCTTGACAACGTCTTTCACGGCGACCGGGCACGACACGGTGAACGACTCAAACGAACGCTGCGCCAGAACGACGCCGAGTTGACAACTCAGAATGCCGCTCACCGCCGCGACGACTACGGACGCCTTAGACGTTAACGAGAGTCGCGACCAATCCGTCACGTGCGCGTACGCCTCCTCCGTCTTACGGTCCACCTTGTCCAATTCCTCCACCTCTTCGTCTAGCGGCATCTTGTCCAATTCTTCTCGCTTCGTCATTACCGTTTGTTCCATAAAGTACACCGCAGAGAGCGAGGTGATCAACATGCTCACGAATGCTAACGCGAGGAACATCGAGTTGAGCAATCCCCAAGAGCTCGAGTCGCTGTTGGTCGAGGTGGAACCATCGCACGATCCAATCTTCAACTGAAGTGCCCCCGCGATTGTGGTGTAGCCGAGGTATAACACGAGCACGGGCGATGTGCCGATCATGATTTGTAAGAGATCGAGCTTGAGAATGCCGCAGAGCACCGACGTCGGCCAATCGGGACCGCCGCACAAAATGGCGATTTTCGCCACGGAAAATCCCTTTTGTTCCAGGCAGTACCGAATGGCGCGCATTTGGAGCGAGTTGATGCCGCACATGTGCCTGATGGAGGCGTATTTCCCCAAGTTTTCGCCGATCATCTTCTGCTGGAGTGCGCACGAGAGAAGTTTGACGAACCAGCAAATAAGAACGCAGAGCATCGTCGCCGGCCAGAAACCAATCTTCGGTTCGAGCGTGCCGACGACGAGGATGCCGCCGGTGAGATACACCGGTGGACCGGGCACGGGTGGAAGCAAAAACATGCTCACACCGATGAGTATGAAGACGAATATGACGAGACCCACGTTGAGACTGCTCAACGCATCCACCAGCCAAGCGAGAAAGAGGACGGCTCCTTTACCGACACCGATGGAAAACGTAAAGTAAAAAATTGAGATGTACGCCGAGTACTTGAAAATCTTCGTCGGGTCGTTGAACCACCACGCCATCATCGCGTGCGTCGCCGCGGTGAGAAAACCATCCTTCGGCATGTCCGGCGGCTGTTGATACAAGCTCAGACCGAGTCGACGCGCGGCGGCGCTCACGACAGAGATGGCGAGCGCGAACGGAAGCAGAGTCATGGTGCAACAGAACAGCAGCGCCTTGGCGAGATCAGTTTGTGTGTAACCGATCACCTTCTTTGCCAACTTGCTTTTCGTCGCCTGTCGATACACACGCCGGGGACCGGCGGTGATGAAACAGGCGATGCCGAAAATTGCGCAGAAAACGACGATGAGCTGAATGACATCCGTCGCCACGCCCATCTCAACCGCGGACAGAGCGACGCTGATCCACGTACCGAAGGCGACAAGCGTCCCGAGGATTGTGACGAGCATTAGCGCACCACCTTTCTTCGACAACTTGGCGCAAGACAAACCATACACGAGGTTGAGCGCGCTGATGGCGAGAGGCGCCCCGTACATGATGTACGCGATGTTGTCGCAGCCTCCCGGATTCGCATCGCCGCTATTCGCCGAAGTCGTGGTCGTGGCGTTGCATCCGAGCTTCAACGCGTAGGAGTCAAACAATTCTTCGCTCCATTGTTTATCCCAACCGGCGACCCATACAACCCACGTGACGACAGATGCAACGCACACAAAGTAACTAGCGTACGCGACGTGCTTCAGGAAAGAACCGTTGTGCGTCGTCTTACACACGGTTGACTTCATGATGCGAATGATTCCAGCCTTAAAGATGACATAGATGGAGATCGGAAGCGTTTCGTATTCCTTGATGCTCAGCATGCCGCTCACCAAGAGTCCCGCGACGCCGATGCCCGCAAAGAAAAACGTCAATGTCTTCCCGAACGCGCTCCCGCGCGTTCGAGCCGCTTCGACCGCATCGAGCACCCACAGAACCACGAATAGCGCCAAACTCCCACCGGCGACGCTCCACGATAACTTCCAATTATCGTCGTTGGCCAAACCCGAGTACACCTCGTGTCCGAGCCCGATCATCGTGTACATCAAAAAGATCCCCACCGCCAGCGCGCACTCGCTCGCGACCAAAATGTAAAACTGCCAACGACGCATCCCCGGTTTCAGCTTGCCTCGCTCGAAGATGGAGAGATTGAACACGTTCAAACTCTCGACCGACTCGAGCTCCAACCCAGCCTGACGAAGCTCCTTCACCGTTCGCCCCGCGCCGTCCCCCGACGACGCCTCGCCCTCCCACGAAGCCATCTCGCTCAACTCATCCGTGCCGACGCCATCGCTCTCCTCTCCATCGTGAGAGTCATCGTCGCGCTCGTCGTAGGTGTGCAACTTATGTCCACTCCGGGTGTAACGATCAACTTTTTGTTCGGTAAACTTTCGCACGTCGAATCGCGTCGACGGCACGTTCGCGATGTCACTGTCGTCGTCGACGTCCTCCCCTTCGTCCATCGCGCGCGCGCGCGTCGACATCGCGTCGTCCACGACGCCGACGCGCGTCGAAATGTCGACAGCCTGCCACGTGTGTTGAGTCAGTCGGCAGTCGCGCGCGCGCGGAACGCGATGCCTGACGTCGACGCGCGCTCGGACGCGAGCTTCAGCGACGCCAGCGAAGGAGATATAGTCAGCGCCGTCGTCGCCGCGGAGCGCGTGCACGCGCTCGTGGACGCGCTCCGCGCCGTGGCGGCTGAGCACGAGGCGGCGAGCCAAAACGCCGCCGAGACGTCGAGCGCGAACGAGGGCGCGATGCGCGCGCGAGCGCGAGCGCGACGCGTGCGATACGCGCGCGCGTGTCGAGACTTGACGGCCGCGATCGACGGCGATCGCGCGTGCGCCGAGGAAGCGTCGCGCGCGAACGCGAGAGCGGCGGTTGAGGCGTTCGGGGACGCCGACGCCGACGAGAGCGCGCGCGACGCGAGAACCGCCGCCGTCGCCGCGTGCGAGCGCATTACGGTGGAGAGATACAAGACGTGTATGTTTCACGGCGTTGAGGTGCGGGTGTTGGAGACGGCGCTCGCGAACGGGGTCGGGGCGAGATTGTGGAACGCGGCGAGAACGCTGAGCCGTCGACTCGCGCGGGCGCCGGAGACGGTTCGCGGGAAAACCGTGCTCGAGGTCGGCGCCGGCGTCGGTACGTGCGGAATACTCGCCGCCAAACTCGGCGCGCGATCGGTCACACTCAGCGACTACGAGGAACCGCTCTTGGAGGCGCTCGATCGAAGCGTCGTGGAAAACGGGTGCGCGGAGACGTGCTCCGCCGTCGCGCTCGACTGGAATCGCGAGCTCGCGCGCGCGCCGACGCCCACGACCGATCCAAAACGCGCCCTCGCCGACGACCAAGTCTTCGACGTCATCATCGGTTCCGACGTCTTATACGAGCGCGAACACGTGCGCGCGCTTCCCGCGTGCGTCGCCAGACGTCTCGCCCCCGACGGCGAGTGTTGGCTCGTCAACGCGTCTCGCTACGCCGGCATGTTCGAAGAGCTCGTCGACGCGCTTCGAGCGTGTCATTTACGCGTGGACGTCATCCACGACGACGACACCGACACCGATGTCGTCGACGCGTCCACTCGAGCGACAAAAGTCAAAGCGTGGCACGACGGCGCGGAGAAAACCATTCGCGTCTCTCGCGCGCCGCGCCCCGAACGCGACGCCCAGTGATTGCGCCGGCGCATCGAGATCGCGCGTCTCGTCGTCACATCGACGCGCGCGCTCTTCGCAGCGACGTCACACCATGTCCGTGAGACCTCGACGAACGTCTCGCGCCCGTTCATCCCTCGCGCGCGTCGCGCGCGTGTGCGCGCTCGTCGCGATCGCGTCGCTCGCGCCCGCGATCGCGCGCGCACAAAATGACGACGCCGTCCCGACCGGTGACGCCACCGACGACGTCCCGCCGTCGCCCGCGCGGCTCTTGGCGAGAAAACGCGTCGTCGAGGACCTCGCGATCGAGGGACAGAACCTCACGGTGACGGTGTCGCTGACCAACGCCGGGGATTTGGAGGCGAGAAAGGTGAAGGCGAAGGATGATGGATTTTCGAGCGACGACTTTGAGCTCGTCACGGGGAAAGAGTCCCTGAGCGCGTCGTTCGCCTCCATCGCGCCCGGGGAGACGGTGGAGTACTCGTTCGTCGTCGTGCCGAAAAAGTCCGGGTCGTTCGTGGGAGGCGCGGCGAGCGTGTCGTATCAAGGGACGTCGGGACGAGAGACGACGTACGGGACGAGCAACGTCGTCGGCGCGGTGCCCGTGTACACGAAGACGCAGAAGAACATCTTCACGGCGCTCGAGGTCGGGCGGTATCTCACGCTCGGTGCGTGTAAGACGATGGAGGACTGGGTCAAGTACGGGACGCTCGTCGGAGGCGTCGCGGGGGTGCTCACGTTGAACTGGTTCGCGTTAAAGGTGAAGAAGGGCGTGGCGGCGGCGAGACGAAAAATGGCGGTCGCCTCGCTCGAGCGAAGCGATAAGCGCGAAAAGGCGGCGTGAGACGTCGAACGCGAACGCGCGGAGACGCGCGGACGAATGAACGAAGGAAAAACGCGCGCGATGTCGATTGATATTGTAACGAAACGAACGAAAGACGCGCGTGTCCCGCCTGCGCCGTCGCCGCACATCATGCCTCCTCGTCGAGGGAAATCCTCGCGCGCGGCGACCGCCGCCGCGGCGACCGCGGACGACGCGATGGACGTCGACGCGCCGACGACGAGCGCGCGCGCGGGATCCGCGGGCGACGTCGCCCTCGAACTCGCCGCGGCGAGAAACGCGCTTCGGGACGCGATCGACCGCGCCAACGCACTGGGACACTGGAACATTCCACCGGAGAGTGCGTGTGCGCGCGAACGCGCGAAACGTGTGCGCGCGGTGCGATCTCGTTCTCGCGCACGGACGACTGACGGCGAACGCCCGCGCACAGGCGAGCTTAAACTCACCGATCTGTTGGATTACGCGAGGAGAATCAGTTACACGACATTCGCGCCGAGCGCGTACGTTCCCGGCGCACCGCTGTGTGGAATGATGCCACCGGCGCCGCAGGAGGAACACTTTCAAGTATCTAAACTTGCGCAACATGCGGCGGATCGAAAAGCGCGCGCCAAGGCGGAGGCCAAGGCGGCGGAGGAGCGCGAGAGAGAGGAGGCGCGAAGAAAAATGTTGGAGGCGGCCGCCGCCATTCCCCCGGAGGAACTCATCGCGCGTCTGTCCAAGTGGAAACCGGGCGAACCGTGGCCCGAGGGAATCCCTCCGCCGCCACCGGGGTGGAAACCGGGCGACGCGTTGCGTTTCGACATTCCGAAGATGGACGAGGGCGTCGGCGCCATGGTCAAGCCGACCAACGCCGTCGCCGCCGTCAAGCCCGCGCAACGCGTTGTGCCCTTCGTATCCTTAGACTTAAACCCAGACTTAGACGACGATCACGACGCGCGGTCCATCTCGGACGACTTCGAGGAGGTGTCGGCGAGCGAAGACGACGACGATTCCGATTGATTTTAATACCTACCGCTTCGAGTAGCCCAACCGTTGCGTCGAGCTCTAAAAAGTCTCCTCACACCGCGTTGCGCGCGAGAGAGACGGCATGTTCGCCAAGAACCCGCTGGCGCGCGCGCCGAAAGACGTCGAACTCGACTTTTCGCTCTCGCGGACGCAACTCTCGTGCATCGCGCTCGGACTGTTCGGGAGTTTCGCCATTCAGTACTTGTCGTTGGCGTACGTTCGCGTTTTTCATAAGCGATTTCTAGCGTCGCTCGACGCGAAATCGCGCGCCGATTTCGGCGTACGATGTGCGTCAAGCGTCTGGGGCACGGTGTGCGGCGTGTGGGCGTCCAAGCTGTTGCGAGAGGGGCTGAAAACGTCGACGGATACGTTGAGTCGAATGTACGCCTCGCCGCCGTTGGAGACGTGCGAGGAATTGGTGTGTCTCGCGGTGGGATATTTCGTCTGGGACTCCATCGTGAGTCGAAAACACTACGACGTGCAATATTTCCTTCACGGCGTCATCTCTGCGATCACGTTTGGGTTACCGCAGTTCATGCCGAAGGGATTCTTGCACCTGTACGCCGCAAACTTTTTGCTCTGGGAGATGACGTTGCCGTTTTTGTCGGCTCGTTACATCATGATCAAGGCGGGAATGGGCGCGACGACCGTCTTTAAAGTGGTCGAGCTCGTTGGTTTCGTGCTCTGGGTGTTTATTCGATTCGTCGTGGGTTTGCCGATGATGTATCTGTACTTTACCGACGCCTACGCCATGTTCGCCGCGGGTCGCGCGAGTCCGAAGTGGTTGTACGCGTGGTACGTCTCTGCGAGCGCCATGCTCCAAATCATGAACGTCATCTGGTTGATGGCCATCTTGAAGTCATTGTTTCCGTCCGCTAAAACGAAGGCTGCTCGAGCAATGAAGGCTGATTAGGACCCGTGAAGTGTAATGCGCAGCGCGCTCTCGCCCACAGTCTCCCTGCGCCGCCTCGCCCGACGCGCGAGCGATCACGGTGACCCGTATCCGAACACTTCTAACGTCGCTTCGAGCGCGGCTTCTCGCTCGCAAGAAGTCAGAAAACGCGCCAACCCCGTGAACGCGTGCTTCGGAAATCTCAACAGGAAGCACGCCGGATTGATCGCGCCGCTCGAGTCGTCCGGTCCGTCCGGTGCGTCGCCTTGCTGGACGACGATCATGCTTTCGGTGTATTTTTACGATGCGTGACGCCTTTTACGGCGACATCTGTGGACGCGGTGACGCGCGCGCGCACGAATGAGTTTACATGAGGGAGACAAAGAGACACCTTCGAGCGAGGAGCGAGATCCTAGTTCTAAGTTTTACAGCGCGTACATTTTACAGTTATGCGGATCACGTCAAATCAATGACGGCTGATTTCGAAGCTCCCCGTCGTTTTCGCTTCGAATCGCGTGAAGCGCTGGCAGTCTGCTCGACTTTTACGCGGCGCTGATTGCCGCGCGCGGAAGGTTCGCGCTTCCGAGAAGGACCGGCGGATTGGTCGGTCGCTTGAGCCACGCGTCGAGGCGTATTCTCACGCAACCGAGCGCGCTTGGCGTCTTCCATCGAACGCCGTATGGCAATTTCAAGCTCGCGTTGTTCCGTGATCGCGTTGTTTCGACGGTCTCGTTCCGCCTTTGCGTCTGGCGGTTTCTCGGGATACCCCAGGAACATATGCATAGCTTCCTGGAACTCGGCGTTTCGCCGCTGCGCCTCTCGTTCCGCTTCTCGCTGCTGCTGCGCTTGAACTAGCTGCCGCATCATGACCAGCCGTTCTTCCGCCTGCCGGCGGCGGGCCTGCTCTTCTACAAGTCTCACATTCCGTTCGCGTCTCGCCAGCTCTCCAAGTTGACGAGCCATGTCTATCACCGGGTTCACCCGCGGCGCGCGTCCGCCGCGCGCGTTACCTCCCCGCGGCGGTTGCGCGGCGGCGGCGGCGGCTCGCGGTTGCGCCTGCTTTGCGGGATTTTTGGGATTCTTCTTCTGCGCGCGCGCCTTGTCGACATCCTTCCGGCTGAGTTTCAAATCTTTCAACTCCTTCTCGAGAGAAGACATGACTGCGTCGTAAAACTTTCCGTCCCACGATTCCGAGTACGCGGCGAGCACTCTCAAACGCCGCCTCCGCTGCGCCTCTTCGAAGAGTTCCATATCCCCGAACGTTCCGTCTGGAAGGTTCCCGTTCACCTCTCGCCTCTTCTTCGCCTTGGCTTTACCATCCTTCTTCTTCGACTGCCACGATAACACCTCTCGCGCGAGAGGACAGTGCGCGATGTGCGCGTGCGCGTCGGCGCCGATGTCGGCCGTGCAATATCCGCAGATTGCCGCCGAGCACCTCGAGCACTTGAGCGCGAAACACCCAGCAAAATCACAAAACGTCTGTCCACACCTCGTGCACGACACGTTCAAGATGTTCTCAATCACGTGGTCGCGCGTCGATCGCAAACGCGCCTCCTCTCCCGCCGCCGCCGCCGCCGTCGCCTTCGCGCGCGCCACGCGCGCCTCCGCCTCCTCGACAATCTTCTTCTCCGCCACCCTCGTCCTCGCCGCGTCGTACGCCGAGAACGTCGCGTCGTCACACACCGCCGCGATGATTCTCGCGTTGAATGGCTTGGACGCGCACTTGTGCGCCCCGCACGCGTCCGACGCCAACGGACACAAGACGTCGCCGCCGCGCGCGCTCAACTGGCTCACATCCTTGCCAGATTCCGTGCGCACGTGCGCGCCGAAACACTCGCGACAGAGCGCGTGCGCGCCGGAGGCACACGTGACGTATTCGTCATCGCCCGTCTCGCGCGCCGTGAGGCATATCACGCACGTCTGCGGCGTCGACATGGGCGTCTCGCGGCGTCCGACGCGGAATCCTTCGCGCGCGTCGATGCGTCGCGCTTCCGGCGACGCGCGCGAGCGCGGCGGCGAGACGAGACGAGACGAGACGAGACGAGGCGATGAAAAATGACCGTTCCGCGCGCGCGAGCGTCGTCGCGCGCGCGCGAGGCGCGGTCGCGCGCGCGAGGCGCGGTGTGACGCCGTGTCTGTGCCCCTCGTATTGTGTGTATATTTCACGCCATCTGTAAACCTTTACCCATACACCATACACGAATACCACCGTGGCGAGTCCGGACTCGTCGGGAGTCCCTCACGCGGTGGTGCCCGGATAGCCGCGGTGCCTTTCCGAGGAGGAATTTCAAAACGCCGACCGGCGACGGCGCGCGACCGTCAGACGCGCGCGAGCGACGCGACGCGACGCGACGGGACGCGAAGAGGCGGCGCTCGAGCGAAGAGAGACGCGGGTCGAGGGTTTTCGTCGCGCAAACGTCATGGCGACCGGAAGCGCGACCGCGGACGCGGCGAAGAAACTCGAGCGAGACCGACGCGCGCGGGCGAAGAGGAAAGAGCTTCGAAACGCGCTCGAGGAGACGCGCGTGAATCAGGAGGAGCTGCAAAAGCCGGAGAATCATGATCTCGAACTCGCGGTTGACGCGGCGGACGCGATGAACGAGGGCGTCGAGCGCGCGCGGGAGATGGTTTTGGACATGGAGTTGTACGGGAATCTGGCGGGGTGCGCGTTGGAGCGAACGAAACGACTCGGACCTCGAGGAAGCGCCGAGGTGAGCGTGAAGGCGTTCTTGCAGAGCTTGTGTCGTAAATTCGTAGATAAAGGCGAGAGTGATCCCATGCGGGCGGTGAGGGAGAACCCGGGGGCGTTTCATTGGCACAAGTTGGGCACGGCGAGCGCCAAGTTTTTCACGGAGGCGCCGGTGACCGGGTTCATGAACGGCGTCATGGACACCGAAGTCAAGGAGCGGAGAATGACGCAGCGACGCGTGAAGGACGTGCTCGCTCCGAGCGTGGCGCCCGACGCGGTCGAGGACACCACGGCGGAGAAACAGACGGACAAGATGATGCAGTCGATGAACAAGAAGCTCAGAAAGCAAGATGGCGGGTCGTCGCGCGTCACGACGGGCGTAAAGAATGCCGACAGTTTTCCGCAATTCGTCGAGAACGTGTTCACGGCGGCGTTTTTGGTCAAGGACGGCCGCGCTGGGATCGCTCCCGCCTCGAACGGTGGCGTGCCGACGCTCTCGCACATGGTTCCGCCGCCGGCGAGCGCCGGCAACGATAGATCGAGCTTCGTGCTGCACATGGACATGGCAAACTGGCGTGCGTTGAACGCGCTCACGTCGGGCGAGGAACAGCTCATGCCGACTCGCGAAGACGTTGACGACGACGTGTTGTACGGTAATCGCGGTGTCAAGCGCGACGGCGAACGCGCCCCGCAATACGACTCGAAACGAGTCCGAAAGGCGTCCGGGTTGCAGGAAGCGACAAATACGCAGCATCCCACCGCCCGCACGTCTCTTTCGGTTTCCGTGTGAACGGAACGGTTTCCGTGTGAACGGAATAGCTTAAAAGTTGTAAATGAACACGCAAGCGCATGAAAACAAACAACAACATTCTGTGATCGGTTACAAAATCTTTCTACTATCCTAAGTCTACACCTTTGGGCCGTACAGAAAAATCCGCGCCTGCATATCCTCTTTCACGCTCTTATACCCGAGCGCTCGTCCCATGCGAGCGGACGCGTCGAACGCCTCGAGCAACGCTTCCTCTCTATCACTGTTGTACGCGATGTACACGGGCGCTGATTTCTGCGATTCGTCGATGGCTATCAAATCGACGGCTCTTTTCACCTCTTGCGGACTCACGTTGGCGAACGGCGGATCCACGAAGACGACGTCGTACTTGAACCGAACCTGAAACGGTCGTCGCAAATCAAACGCTCGAAAGTGTTTCAACACTTTCTTAAACCTCAGATCGCAATCTAAAAGTAAATACTCCGTTCCGACGTCTCTCTCCCACGCGCTCGCGAGCGAAGGATTGCACATGAACAGCGGCCTCTCGTACCGCTTCGCCACCGTCATCAATCTGCGCAGAGTTTCATCGTCGTAAAAGAATTGTTCGAGCGCGTGGTTCTCCTCCACGTCCATCAGCGTCGCCGGTTCGAGGTCCGTGGCTCGTCCCGCGACGTCACCGCCGTTCCCTTTTTTCCCAGCACTCTTGCCGCCTCGTCGCGCCTTGCCCACCGCGCGCGAGACGTCTCGCGACGCTCGACGCGGCCACCGTCGCCACCGTCCCGACGCCGTCGTCGTCGACGTCGTCGACGCCGACGCGCGCGCGCCGACGCACGTCGTCATCGTTTCGCCCAGACACCCTCGGGGACGCGACGCGACAGTTTGACGCGTCCCGAAAGGATCGAGCGCTCGACTCGATCGAGCGAATGTCTGGAACGACGGCGTGCGCGAGCGTCACCGTCATCGTCGGCACCGCGCGCGTCGCCGCGACGGCGACGCTCGCGTCTCGCGCGCGCGTCGGCGGTCGTTCGGCACCCGCGCGCGCATCACCGTCAGCATCGACGAGGTCGACTCGCGGGCGCCGCGCGACCGTCATGGCGGCGAGCGCGGACGCCGAGCGCGTGAAGAAACTTCAAAATGGGTCTGACATTCGCGGCGTCGCGTTGGACGGGATCGAGGGCGAGCCGGTGACGCTCGATGCGGCGACGGCGAGCGCGATCGGTTCCGCGTTCGTGGATTGGTTGCGAAAGGAAAACCCGGGCGCGGCGGAGATCACGGTCGGTGTCGGACGCGATCCGCGTCTGAGCGGTGAATCGTTGCGAGACGGCATGTTCGCGGGCATGGTCAAGGCTGGGGCGAGGGTGGTGGACATGGGACTCGCCACGACGCCGGCGTGTTTCATGTCGTGCGTCACCGAGGACACCGAGTACGAAGGAAGCGTCATGCTCACAGCCTCGCACTTGCCGTTCAATCGTAACGGTATGAAATTCTTCACTAAAAAGGGTGGTTTGGACAAGCCCGACATCACGGACATCTGCGCGCGAGCGGCTGCGTACGTGGACGCCGGCGTCGGCGACGTGACTGCCCCGAGCGGCGTATTATCCGCGCCCTTTTTGCCCACGTACGCCGCGCAGCTGTGCGACATCATCAGAAAGGGTGTCAACTCGACGGATAAGTATGATAAACCTCTCACGGGCATGAAGATCGTCGTCGACGCGGGGAATGGGAGCGGTGGATTTTTCGCGGATATGGTGCTCAAGGAGCTCGGCGCGGACACCGAAGGCTCGCAGTTCCTCGATCCGGATGGCAATTTCCCCAATCACAGCCCGAATCCGGAAGATAAAGAGGCGATGGCGTCTGCGGTGCAGTGTGTGGTAAACTCGAAGGCTGATCTCGGAGTTGTCTTCGACACCGACGTGGATCGAAGCGCCGTGATCGACTCGAACGGCAAGGAGATCAATCGCAACAAACTCATCGCGCTTCTCGCGGAAATCGTCCTCAAGGAAACGCCAGGTGCGACGATCGTCACCGACAGCGTCACGAGCGATGGGCTTCACAAGTTTATCACGTCCAAGGGTGGTAAACATCTTCGGTTCATGCGAGGTTACAAAAACGTCATCAACAAGGGCAAAGAACTCAACAAGTCCGGCATCAACACCCCGCTCATGATCGAGACGAGCGGTCACGGTGCGATGAAGGAAAATTACGATTTGGACGACGGCGCGTACTTGGCTGTGAAGATTCTTATTGAAGCCGTGCGTAGGCGCAATGCCAACGAACCGTCCATCGGAAAAGTCCTCGAGACGCTCGAAGAACCGCTCGAAGAAGCCGAAGTTCGACTCAAAATTACCGATCCGGAGTTTAAGGAGTACGGTCTCAACGTCATCGAGAATCTCCTCGCCGTCGTGAACGACACTGAGCACTCTTTGTTCGGTAAGTGTCGTCCCGCCGAGGACAACTACGAAGGCCTCAGAGTGTGCGTGGACGAAGGCAACGGCAAACAGGGATGGTTTTTGCTTCGATGTTCGCTTCACGATCCGGTGATGGTGTTAAACCTTGAGTCGCAAGTGGAAGGCGGCGTACAAACGATGGCGGAGGAATTCGGTACGTGGCTTCTCGACGAAAACTACGAGCAACTCGACGCGTCCGCGGTGCACAAGCTCTACGAATCGGAGTAATCATACGAGGCAAGCAAACACGCAAATGGACACAGAATGAATTGAGTCATTTAAACAAAATCTATCCCACGTCGTCTGTATCACGCAAAACGCACGATTAAAGGTGGAGTGTCGTGACTCGGCGCTTATTGACGAGCGCCGAAGCCCGGGCGCTCGCTGCGGTATCCACCGCGATCGCCGCCGAAGCCACCTCGGCCGCCGCGGCCGCCACGCGGGGCCTCGTCGGCACGAGTCGGCGCGCGCGCCGACTTCTTCAAGCTGTTCGGCACGACATCCGCGCCCAAGTTCAAGTACTCGCGGAGGTATTCGATGCCTTCGTCAGTCAAGTACCAGTAGTAGTGTCTCCAGGAGAAGATCTCCTTGACGAAACCCTTGGACTTGAAGGACTGCATGAGCTTGATCACGTGCAAGTTCGGCACATCGATCGGGTTCTCACCGGATTGACCAACTTCCGGGTGCTTCGGCATGTTGTAATCCTTCTTGGCCCACATGACACCTTCGGAGAAGAGCGCCTTGTAGACTTCGTTGCGGTTAACCTTCGGAACGAGCATTGCGACTTGAGTTCGTAAAGAATTTAGTTTATCAACGTCGACGAAACGTGTTCGCGACTAGGGGGTTCGGTAGTCGACCCTGCGCGCGCGTGCGGGACAACGATCCCTCGAGGTCAGTCGTCGTCGTCCGGTCGATTTCGATCCACATCCGTCACCCCTCACGTCGCGCGCGCGCCTCGACCACGTCATGCGACACCGCGAGTCGACGCCACGAAAACGCATCACATCGTTCGCGCGCGTCATCGCGCGCGCACCTTGGCGACCGCGCGTGCGTGAAAGGCGGATGCGCGCGGCGGTGCGCGCCTTTTAGGGCTTCGCGAACGACGCCACCAGTGTGATCAGCCAGTGCCCTCGCGCGGCTTGAGTTTAAACCGTCGACGACAGACGCGCGCTCGACATGTCGCGCGCGCGCGCCCTCGACGCGGCGCGCGCGGCGCGCGACGCGTACGCGACGAACGGATCGATCGTCTCGGCGATATTCTGTGCGGACAAGGCGCGCGCGCTGAGCGGTGACGGTGATGCGGACGCGTTGGCGCTCGCCGAGCTGTTGCATCGAGACGGACAGCATCGACGCGCGTCGGCGGTGGCGAGCGCGGAGGCGGGGGAGCGGACGAGCGCGCGGTGGCGATTGTTGCGAGCGAGGTGTTCGTTGGCGCTGCGCGCGCCGGAGGAGTGTTTGCGCGCGCTCGGGGAGGATGGGAGCGGGGCGGAGGAGGGCGTCGGCGGCGCGTCGCGAGAGACGGAGGAGGCGCGCGCGACACGATTGGCTGATGGAAATCGTGCGGACGCGGCGGCGATGTGTGCGCTTCGCGGGAGGGCGTACGATGCGATGGAGAATCGCGCGCGGGCGACGCGAGCGTACGCGTTAGCGTTGAGACTCGATCCGATGTGTTACGAGGCGTACGACGCCGTGCTCTCGGGACACGCGTTGAGCGAATCCGAGGAGGGAGCGTTGGTGGAGTCTCTCGTCGTGAACGAGGAGAACGCGTGGATCAAAGAGTTGTACGCGGTGATGAGCAACGTCAGGGACGTCGAGAGTGAGCTCTTGCGCGAGCACGCGGTGGGTGAGGAGGACGCGTCGAGTCAACCGACGACGTCCAAGTCGGCGACGGACGTTTTGAAGGTGACCGGAGACGTTCGAATCGCGCGCGCGCGTCGCTTGTATGATCGAGGCGAGTTCGCCGCGTGTCACGCCGAGTTGAGTCGTCAATACGACGCCGAGCCGTCGCGTCTGGATGGGTTACCTCTGTACTTTGCGACGCTCGTGGAACTCGGAAAAAAGAACGACTTGTACCTGCTGGCGCATTCGCTCGTGGACGAGTACCCGAAAAAAGCATTAACGTGGTTCGGCATCGGCTGTTACTACATGGCGACGAGACAGTTCGACCAAGCGAGGAAGTATTTCAGCAAAGCGACGACCATGGACGCGTCCTTCGTGCAGGCGTGGATCGGTTTCGGACACGCGTTTGCGGCGCAAGACGAGAGCGACCAAGCCATGGCGGCGTACAGAACCGCCGCTCGATTGTTCTCGGGCACGCACGTGCCCATCATGTCGATCGGCATAGAGTATCAGCGGACGAATAATTTGAGTTTGGCGTACCAGTTTTTCCGCAAATCGTTTGAAATCCGTCAAACGGATCCGCTTCTCTACAACGAGTACGGGGTGTTGCTCTACCGCGAGGGGCAGTACGAGAGCGCGGTACAGCACTTTGAGCGCGCGCTCGAGCTCGCGCCGGCGCAGATGACAAGTCGTTGGGAATCGCTCATCGTGAACCTGGCTCAAGCTTTACGCAAGGTTGGTCGTTTCGACGACGCCATCGCGCAGTTTGAGTACGCGCTCTCCATCGCGCCGCGCGCGGCGTCCACGTACGCGGCGCTCGCGTTCACGTATCAGGTGAAAAGTCGCTGCACAGAGCCGAGATCGTTGGGGATGGCGATCGAATACTACCACAAGGCGCTCAGTTTGCGCGCTGACGACGTCTTCTCTCAGCATCACCTCGAGTTGGCGCTCATCGACCAGAGCGCAATCACGTTGCCTCGTCACGAACAAGTGGACTGGAACGTAGACTTCCCGACGTCGGACGAGATGGCGGCGACGCCAGAGTTCGATCGCACGCATGGCGAGCGAGACTCGACGCCCGATCAACACGGGGTGTTCCCGACACCGTCGCCTCAAAGTTTCCGCGGCACTCCCACAATGGGACGAACGCCGTTTTCGGCACGCGGCGACGCCTCCGAGATGGATCAATCGGTGGACATGGATCAGTCCGTGGACATGGACCAAAGCGATTAACGCGTACTCTCGGTCACTTATTCTCCTTTTAACGATTAGCGAGGCGTGGGACGCCTCATTAGCACCGTTGTCGTTCGCGCGAGCGTTGTAAAAGCCACAGCAGGGGCGCCGCGCGAAACACAACTCTCCACTCTCGCGCGCGCGCACCGCGGCGGCGACCCGCGAGCGTCACACGTAGGAACACGGCACAGTAGATCACTAGAAACATGCCGCCGAAGAAGGCAGCCGAGCTCGTCATCACGCCCGAAGAGGAGGAGGTTTTGAACCAACTTCTCGTCGAGCAAATGGCGACACTCAAACCGGGCGTCGATTATCCGCTCAAGCGCGTCGCGAACGGGCTCGGCGCGGTGATCGACGCGCTCAACGCGGGAGAGAGCACGGACGAGGCGCTGGAACATTTTCTCACCGAGCTGGACGTGTACGCGTTCAACATGAGTCGCTACACCACCGTGGTCGCCGGTAACCGCGCGCAGCAGATCGAGTACGACGAGGAAGAGGAGGCGTTAGAGGCCAAGACGGCCGAGCTAAAGAACGAAAATGTTGAACTGCGCGGCAAGCTGCGCGAGACGGTCAAGGAGCGAGCGTTCCGGGCGGCGCGAGACGAGGCGGCGCGTGCGTGCAGAGAGTTACCGTCCCGAGAGGCGAGCGCCGAGGCCATCGAAGCCCTAAAGCGCAGCATCGCCGAAGCGAGCGTGGAACAGAGTCAAATCAACGACGAAATCAACGCCAAGTCTGCCGATTTCGCCCTTCTCTTCAAAGTCATCGACGGTTTGTCGTGACGGGCGGCGGTTCGCGGTTCGCGCCTCCGAGGCTAGGCTCGACGCGCCCGCGCGATTCGCGCGATCGCATCCCTCGCGAGTGCATGTGTTGTATTGTAGTGTAATTCATCTTTAGTCTTCACGAAATCACGAGATTCGCCCGCGTGAACGCAGTCTCATCCCTCGCGGCGCGCGGTCCCGCTCCGAGACGCCGCGAGTGGATAATCCAGCCGTGAGCCGCCGGATGAGATCTACGCCTCAGTCTTCGTCGCGCGACGCGAACGGTGCGCCGAGCGCGAGGAGACGAGATGGCGAGCGGAAGCTTTCTCGTCGTCGCCCCAGCCATGCTGGGGGTGTTCTTCGCGTTCTGGTTGTTCACGCGCAAGTTGAGCAAGATTTCGCTCAGTGCGCGCGTCCCGCGGTCGCACTCGTCCTCGAGCATGTCGCGCTCGGACATGGACGAGGCGAGCGACGAGAGCCTGATGCGACGAATGGAGACTGGAAATTACGTTCCGGACGCCCTGGCGAACCTGCGAAAGATTTACCGCGACATTCAAGAGGGGGCGCAGGCTTTCCTCGCCGCTGAGTACCGGATGTGCGTCGTCTTCCTCGTCGGGTTCGGGGTGCCGATGGCGGTGCTCGTGTCGAACGGGTCGCACGGATTCGATGGAAAGGTTGGATTCATGACCGCCTTCGCGTTCTTGGCGGGCGGGGTGACGAGCATGTTGAGCGGCTACATAGGTATGATGGTGGCCACGTACACCAACGCGCGTTGCGCCATCATGGCGAGCACGACTCCGGAGAGCACGGCGTGGAAGGAGAGCTTCAACGCCGCGTTCCGGGGCGGTGGCGTCATGGGCTTTGCGCTCAGCGGTCTCGGTATCTTGGTCATGTACTTCTTGATGGTGGTGTACAGCGCCGCGTATTCCTTTGAATTCGAAGCCATGAAACTCTTTGAGTGCATCGCGGGTTTCGGCCTCGGTGGTAGCGCCATCGCGATGTTTGGACGCGTTGGTGGTGGCATTTACACGAAGGCGGCGGATGTCGGTGCGGATTTGGCCGGTAAAGTCGTCGCTGGTATCCCCGAAGACGATCCTCGTAACCCTGCGACCATTGCCGATAACGTCGGCGATAACGTCGGCGACGTCGCTGGTATGGGTAGCGATTTGTTCGGCTCCTTCGCCGAGGCGACGTGTGCGGCGCTCGTGATCGGCGCACAATCTGCGGACATCGTCGCGGCCGGTTGGGATGCGCTCATTTTCCCGCTTTACATTTCCTCCGTCGGTATTATCGTTTGCATCGCCGTGTCTTTCGTCGCCACGGACATTCAACCAGTGCGCAACGAGGCGAGTATCGAGCGCGTGCTCAAGATGCAACTCACGCTGAGCACGATTGCGATGACAATCTGCATGTACCCGATTTGTCTCAGTTACATGCCGTACCAATTGCATCTTGGCGCCGACTCGTTTGACAAGGTGTGCGTTGGATCGGTGAGCAGCAAGTGCATCACGAACGGTGCCAACGCCGCCTTCGCGTGCATTGCCGCAGGTTTGTGGGGCGGTCTCATCATCGGTTTCGTGACGGAATACTACACGTCGCACTCCTACTACCCTGTGCGCGAATTGGCCAAGTCGACCGAGACAGGCGCGGCGACCAACATCATTTACGGTCTCGCGCTCGGTTACAAATCCACCATCGTTCCGGTTGGCGTCCTCGCTTTCGGTGTCATGGTGTCTTTCTCTCTCATGGACATGTACGGCGTCGCGTTATGTGCGCTCGGGATGCTCGGTACTCTTTCGACGTGCCTTTCCATCGACGTCTACGGACCGATTTGCGACAACGCCGGCGGTATCGCCGAAATGGCTGGTATGCCGGACGACGTTCGCGAGAAGACGGATGCCTTGGACGCGGCGGGTAACACCACCGCGGCTATCGGTAAGGGTTTCGCGATCGGCTCCGCCGCCTTGGTGTCTCTCGCGCTCACTGCCGCCTTCGTCACCCGATCTGGCGCGCTTGAGGACGGCGTCAACCTTCTGAACCCGTCAGTCTTCGCCTTCTTGCTCATCGGAAGCATGCTTCCGTACTGGTTCAGCGCAATGACGATGAAGTCTGTCGGCATTGCCGCCATGGAGATGGTGAAGGAAGTGAAGCGTCAATTCGATACCATCCCCGGTCTCCTCGAGGGAACGCCGGGCCACGCGCCGCCCGATCACGCGCGTTGCATTAAGATCAGCACCGACGCGAGCCTTCGCGAGATGGTGCCGCCCGCGGCTCTCGTCATATTGGCGCCGATCATCACCGGTACCTTCTTCGGCGTTCGTGCCGTGACCGGCCTTCTCGCGGGCGGTCTCGCTTCCGGTGTCCAACTAGCCATCTCCGCCAGTAATACGGGCGGAGCTTGGGACAACGCAAAGAAGTTCGTCGAAAAGGGTGGATTGTACATTGACGTGCCCAAGCGCGAACGAGCGCATACCGACCCTGTCGAGGGTCCGTACACGGGCGCGATCGTGCGCAACGTCGACGGCTCTCCTCAAATGATTAGCGTTCGACAGCGCAAGGGCAGCGAGTGCCACAAGGCGGCCGTCGTCGGCGACACCGTCGGTGATCCCTTGAAGGATACCTCCGGCCCGGCGGTCAACATTCTCATGAAGTTGTCCGCGATCATTTCTTTGGTCTTCTGCGACTTTTTCATGTCCATCAACGGCGGTCGCGGTGTGTTCCTCGTCGGTAACTAGACGGCGCTCGGGACGCGCGCTTTGGATCAACCACACTTCGGCCCCTCGCGTTGCATGAATTGGTAACGCTCGCGAAGCCTATACAATCTTGTTTGAAATTCACAACCATGTGTGTAGACGTACAGACTGCGCGACGACGGCGCTCCCCTCGATTTCTCCTCCTCTACGACGAGGCGCCCGCAGAGTCGGTTAAGTCCCGAGTCCACTCTCGATCGATCCGCACACATCGCCCGTGGGGCGCACGCATGCGCGGGCTCGATGCATTTCGTAAAGTAACGCCGAAAGGCGGTGCGTCCAAGATCGGCGGCGGTGACGTCAAGCGTCTGCGCGCGGAAATCGCGGCAACGTTGTCCGGTGCCGACGCCGACGCGCTGGATGCGCTCGCACCGAAAAATGCGACCTACGAGTGCGTCAAGATGTCCAATCGAGTCATCGTGTACCTTATCGACGGCCAACCGTTATTTTTCGACGCATCCGGTGGGCGTTGGGAGATGTTCCCGACGGTGTACGCGCTGTGGGCGCTTCGAGGGAAGACCGGTCTCACACGACTGCGAACGCACTCGCTCGTGTCCCCGAAAGTCTTAGGAGGCGCGAATCTGATGCTTCCGGGCGTCGTGCTCGAGGGAGACGAGACGTGGGAGGCGAATGCGCTCGTGGAGATCGGTATCGTCGATAACGACGACGCGTTTGCGATCGGGGTGGCGGCGTGCTCAAGCGAAGAGGCGAAAACCGGAGGCATGAAAGGAATAGGCGTCGAGCTCGCGCACACGTACGGTGACGTCGTGTGGGCGATGGGTGATAAATCTGTGCCGAGTAAGTCATTTTCGTTGCGACGCATATATCCAAACGGAGAGGAGGCGCCGGCGGAGACATCGCTGGTGAGCGAAGAGTCGAGCGCTGTCGAGTCAACCATGGAAAACTTGAGTCTAGAGGGCGCGAACGAGGCTGACGCGAACGAGGCTGACGAAGAGACTTTTGACGTGAGCACTCCGGCGAAAATGGACGCCATGTTCGAGCGTTGTTTCGCGTTGGGCGCGAATAAGTTGACGGACGCAGAACTGCCGATTCGGTGTGAAGCGTTTTACGCCAACTTTTTATTGCCTTCTCGGCCTTCCGGGGTGACTCTCGACTTGAAGCACTCGAGCTTTAAGAAACAGACGAAATTATTCAACGTCATGGAAAAGAAAGTTGGGCTCATCAAGACAAAACTCGTTCACAAGATTGAAAACATCGTGTCCATCGACAGAGCACACGCGTTATTGGCCAAGTACGCATCCGCGAGTGACGAGTCGAAAGACTCCGGCGAATCCAAAGCCGCCTTCGATGTCCCGTTGTCAGCCGCTTCGATCGATATATCGAAGCGTTACCGCGCGTCCACGATGTATCGTCCGATATTCGGCGAGCAAGCCAAGCAGAACAAGGACCGGTTATACACAAAGGCTGAGGCTTTCTCGGCTCTCGGCGAGTACGTGAAGAAGAACAAGCTCGGAGATGGTGGCAAAGATAGCGAAGTGCAGCTCGACACTCTCCTCGGGAAAGAGTTGTTCGCGAAAAAGGAGGAGTGGTACGGCACGGACTCCTTTTACCCGTTTAATGATCTCTACGAACGATTGATCGGCAAACTGCAACCGCACACCATCGTTCGATCGACGTGCGACGGCGAAACGAAGGAGTACGTGAAAAAAGGAGGAATCAAGCCGATCGTGATCAAAGCCGAGGATCGAGGACGTCGCAAGTACATCACTCGTATATCAGGACTCGAGACGTATTGCATCTCTCCGGATGAATTTGCCGCCATCGCGAAGAAGGAATTCAGCGCATCCGTCTCCATCGACGATCTTCCGGGAAAGCAAGAACACGGCAAAGAGTTATCCATCCAGGGCCACGTCGTCATTCAACTCGCGGACCTCCTCCGAACAAAAATGGGCGTGCCCGCCAAGTTTATCGACGCGCAAAACTAATAACATCGTGTACTTTAATATCAACGCAACGCTCGTCGTTTCTACGATGTGAGAAAACATTTACTCCACCGACCGCCAGACGCGAGTAACGAGCGCGGCACGCTCAAGATCTTAAACATGTCAAAACAATTTCAAGCGCCGCCCGGAGCGCGCAAAGCGCGTCTTTTGGCCGAAGAACGAAGAGGAGAACACGTTCAGGATGACAAAGAAGAGTCGTCGTTGTCTCGAGAACTGCCGAGAACTGCCGACGACCATCGCTGTGAAATCACGCCGTCCGTGCCCTCGGTCGGTGAAGACGCGACGCTTGCGTCGATGGAGAGCGATCCAGCGCCGTGCGACGCGCGTCCAACGTTCGTGTTTGAAGATGAAAGCAAGTTTTTGAATTTTTGCGCGAGGTCGCCGCCGCTCGACGAGACAACTCCGAGCGGCGCTCTCTCATTATCATACACGCTCCGCATGGGCAATATTTTGTGCCTTGCGCACGATTCGCTTAATCTTACCGCGACGACGGCCTCGTTAAAAACATTCTTCGAAAAGTTACAGCGACAGGCGACACTTACGGCGAAACACTTCTTGGAACACTCGATGTCGAAAGTAACGAACCGCAGCTCTGCGGACGTCGACCAGAAAGATGCATTAACCTCGAAAACGAAGACGAATGAAGAGTACGACGTGCTCGGTAGTCACGAATGCGAAGAAATGCGAGGCGAGAGCGAACCGGATGATTGGAGTTTTGTTTCGTACGATGCGTAAAGCTGATTTGAACCAGTCATTTTCTTTTCTTTTTCTTTTCATCTCAAGACATGACATACCTAGTATCTTCGATAGCCTATCACGTTTTGCAAATTGATCATACGAGACGAACATAAGCGCCGTCGATTTTGAACAAATCTGAACGAGACTTGATGAACTCGCCGAGTTTCAAAGGGAAGTTTTTCGGCTTCTTGACTCTTCCACCGAGCGCCGACATCATCGTGTTGGGATTTTCTTTGAGAAAGTCGACGATGGCGTTGGCGTACTCATCACTGTTCAACTTCTTGTCGGTGGTCGGCGTCTTCGGCGTTACCGGCGTCTTTTTAGAGACCGGTGTCGTCATTTTTTGTTTCTTCGCCGAGGAGCCAGGCGTCGATTCCGCCAGACGCTTCGTCGCGGATCGGATCACGTTAATATCTTCAGAAACGTCGGAATCAGATGAATCGTCAGAGTCTTCAGAGTCAGATGAATCGGATGAATCGGAGGAACCAGCTCTAGGACCAGCATCACTGTCGGATTCGTCCTCGTCGGAAGAATCGTCGGAAGAATCCTCGTCATCATCATCGTCATCATCATCGTTCTTTTCTTCCTTAGATTCGGAGTCAGATTCGGAGTCAGATTCTTCCTCAGATTCGGAGTCGGCCTTCTTTTGTTGCGCCTTCTTCGCGCTAGCGGCGGGCTGTTCGCTCTCCGATTTGTCGCTGTCCGATTCTTCCTTGTCCGACTCGGATTCGGAATCGGAAGAAGCCTCCGCCGGCGCTTTCACGTCTTCCTCCTCACTTTCCGATTCGTCGCTGGACTTGGACTCGGACTCTTCATCGCTAGATTCGGATTCGCTCGACACTTCCTTGACGGACTTCTTCGCTGATTTCGGCGTCGCTTGCTTCGCCGGCGTAGATTTCGCCGGCGTCGCCTTCTTCGCAGACGGCGCCGATTCCTCCGACTCAGAGTCCGATTCGGACTCCGATTCGGACTCGCTTCCCCCGACAACCTTCACGACGGCTTCCTCCGCGGGCACGGCGGGCTCGTCCTCATCGTCGTCGCTGTCGCTATCTTCGCTGTCCACGCCCATAGCCTTCGCGAACGCTCTGTCGTCATCGCTCTCGCTATCGCTGAACAAATCGCCATCACTCGGCAAATCATCGAGCTCATACGGGGTCTCGAAATCATCGTCGTCGTCATCGTCGTCGTCATCGTCGTCGTCGCTCGAATCCGCATCGACGGCTTCTTCGTCTTCGTCGCTCACCGCGTCCAACGACGCGTCTTCGTCTTCGTCGTCCACGTCCATGTCGTCGTCGTCGTCGTCGTCGTCGTCGTCGTCATCGCTCTCATCCTCATCCTCATCGCTCTCCTCGTCTGACGACATCTCCAGCGCCAATTCCTCCAACACTCTCGCCTCCTCCTCCTCATCGATCCCATCGTTCGCCTGTCTCCATCCCGACACGTGCACGTCGTTCGCCCCCTCCGCCCTGAGCACGAACGCCGCGTCCACCACCACGTCCAATCCAATCTGATCGCACACGCTCGGCGTCAGCGTGCACAGCGTCTGCGGCTTTTCCCCCGCTCTCGCCCCGCTCTCCTCGGCGTCGTCCGCGACCGCGAGCGTGAGCGTCGTGCGTCCGGACGTCGCGTTCGCGCCCAGCGCCACCTGACTGACGTGAATGTACTCCTCATCCGTGACGACGTCCACGCGCAGCGATTTCCCGGCGGGAATGACGGCGCCCCAGAATTCACAGTCCATGACGCGCGATTCTATCCACGCGACTCTCTCCTCGCGACGCGAGGCGACGAACGACGTCGACGACGCGTCGGATGGATGACGAAAAGTGGCGGCGGATGGATGTGAGAATGGAGTCCCTCGAGTATGTCGAGTCATGACCCGTGAACACACGCGTCTGAGTCGTGACCGGTCGAGAGTCCCCCCGCGGACATCGGTCGTCAATCGTTTTTCCGTCGCTCGTGGCGACAGAGTCGCGCGAGCGACGGCGTCGAGAGAGGCGACGACGCGCGACGAGAGAGGCTCTCGATCGCGTCGTCGTCGTCGTCATCGTCGTCGCGCGCGGGGACGAGCTCGCGCGCGATGCCGACCGAGCGGTCGAGATTGATCCTCGACCCTCTCGCGCATGGTGTTGGCGCCGAGGCGTCGCGCGGGCGGTCGACGCGCGCGCGCGGGAAGTTTTACGGCCCGTTTTCGGGCGGTTCCATCGTCGGGGGTGGTGGTGGCGTTCCCGGCGAGGGCGCGGCGTGGACGGCGGAGGCGTCGGGGCGACGGTCGAGGCGATGGGGCGCGGCGAGCGCGGCGCTGTGCGCGGCGCCGTTGCTGGCGTTGGGCGCGCTCGTGGGCGTGCGGGCGTACTTGGGGGCGACGGCGGCGGTGCAGGAGGGTGTGCGTGGATTAGTCACCGCGCGACATCGCGCGAGCGGGAACGTGACGGCGTCGAGGGCGGAACCGCCCGCGTCGCCGAGGCGGAGCTGGAATGTCTTTAAAGCGAAGGACGCGACGCCGGAGGATTCGACGCGATTAGCGACGACGAGGCCGACGAGTGGGAGAGAGACATCATCGTCGTTGACATCGTCGTCGTCGTTCGGTGAGTTTCGCGGAGTGGAGTCGACGGCGCACCCGGCGACGAAATTCGATGCGGGAAGGACGACGGGCGTGGCGCTGAGCGGTTGGTTACAACTCGAGGAGTGGTTCTTCGCGCAGGGCGCATCGCACGCCGTAGACGCCGGGAGACGCGACGAAAACGGTGTGTGTTTTCCACCCATGTTCCCGGATGCGAAAAGTCTCGGGTTCGCGTGGGCGTCGGAGGGTGATTTGGTGAATAAACTCGTCAAGAAGTACGGCGCCAAGGTGGCGACGTCGAGTTTCGCCGCCCATCGCGCGCAATACGTCACCGACGAAGACTTGTTAGACATCGCGTCTCGAGGCATCGAGTTCGTGCGTTTGCCCGTGTCGTGGAGCGTGTTCGCGCGAGATCCATCCAAGGTGCCTCGCGGCGGCGAGCGCGTGCTCGTAGATCCGGTGTATCCAGACAGACTCTTCGTGAACATGGCGGGCGCCGACTTGGACGCCGTCGTCGAGCGCATTCGAAACGCCGGACTCAAAGTGCTCATAGATTTACACAACATGCCCGGAGGTGCTTCGGTGGGGACGTACAACGGCGTGTTCCCGCACCCACCGATGATGTTCTCTCGCGAGGACCTCGCGCGCACGGGATTGGGCGTCGTGCGCACCATGCTCAGATGGTTCAAGGCGCTTCCGCCCGAGTCGCGCGCGGCGGTGCACGGCGTCACACTCCTCAACGAACCCGGACATAAACTCCCGAATAAGCGCACCGAGGTGTTGCACTGGCTCGCGAACGCGGTGCAGACGTACAGGGATGAAATCGTCGACGGTGGCGTGCCGGACGGCGAACGCGTCCCGTTTCTGTACGTCAACTTGATCGAGACGCTGGATCTCAACGTCGCCGACATGGCGGCGTGGATGCGATCGCAGTTTACGGTGAAAGAGCTCGAGACGTGGGCGGTGTTGGACGTCCATCACTACTTTGCGTGGTCGTACACCGGGTGCATGGGTGGGTCAAACACCGGGTGTGCGTTCAGTTGCGCGGACAAACCATCCGTCATCGCGCGACGCGTCGGCGAGCGTGCGGGCGAGTGGGCGGGGACGTTGCGCGCGGCGGCGACTACATACGGCGTGCAACATCTCGCTGTGTCGGAGTGGTCGCTCGCGACGTTTTCGGATTCGTCGCGTTCGTGCTCAAACAGAGAGGTGTTGGACATCATGTTTGAACATCAAGAGCAGGCGTATCGCGGGGCGGGAATTCAGGGATACTTTTGGGGATGGAAGATGCCGCACGGCGGATCGCACGTCAAGGCGTGGTCGCTCAAGGATTACTTGGACGGCATGCCGAAGGGTGAACATCGAGAGCACGCGCTCGTGCCGCACGGGTACGCGCTGGAGGATACTCTCGAGTTACCCGAAGGTTCGACGCGAGAGGATAGGGACAGACTGATTCGAGCGTACAGTCAATTTCCCGCCGCGGCGAAAAACGACGGCGATGACGACGACGGGGACACGGTGAAGATTCAAACGAAGGATGTGTTAAAGTTACTCAGCGAGGTGGCAAAAGGAAATCAGCAGTCAACGGCAGCGGTGGGCGAGAGCGGGCACGGATCGTCGCACGGAGGGCGAACGAATAAACCCGAAGACGACGACGACCGCACCGCCGCCGAAGCCGCGGAGGATTATCTCAAGGCGAGCTCAAAACTGAAGAGCTTGATCGATACGGACGCGTACGTCGATGACGACGACGACGACAGAGAGATTGTCATCGTTCGACGCGCGAAAAATGGTGAGACTGTGAGAATGGGACCCGCGGGAGACCCAATCAGAGCGGACGTGACACCGTCGCCGCCGCCGCCGCCCGCTGTCAACGCGACGGTGCCTCGGACAAGCAACTCGACGGCGACGCCCAAGCGTCACAAAAAGCGTAAATCGATAGACGACGGGTCTGTCGATTCACTGATCGACCGGAGCAAAGATGTCCCACCGCCCCCGCCGCCCCCGCCCCCGCCGGCGCCGTACCCGCCCCCTTCGCCGCCGACGAAGAAGGCGTTGCAAGCGGATGCCGACGCCGCCACCGAGCTCGGCGCGCTAGACGTGACTGAAAACGATTTTTCCGTTCCAGACGGATTCTAACGGTAGTAGACGCAATGTGAATATAATGTAGCAGCAGATTGTTTTTTACACATCTATCGAATCCCTCGCCTCCCCGCCAGGCGCTCTATGGATTCCGGACGACGCAACGTGTTCATCATCGTCGGAGGTAGATTGATGAACATCTCCACGCCGTTCGCCCCTGCCGGCGCTCCCGTCGCTCGATCCGGTCTCGAGCACTGAATCTGCACGATATCGTTGAGCTCGGGCGGGAGCGCGAGCGTGGGTCCACCCGTGCCGAAATCCAAATCGTACAACTTTTTATAAATTTCAACCAAATTGTTGCACCACACCATCTGTCCTTGCATAAAAGCCATGATGTCGAAATCGAATCCATTGACGCCTGCGCGAAACGCCGCTTCGGTGAGCATCAAATACTTGTTGCGACGCATCATCGCCTTCGTGAAACCGGGTCGTAAGCCGTCGCGCACTTCCGCCAACGTCGAATAGTCGCCGACGCTCACTCTGCCGGTGCACACGCCGATGGCGGCGTTGCCAAAGTACATGTCCGGTAAACCCGTGCGACCGCCGCGTCCGCTGACGACGGTGACGTGTTCGAGAGGCGTGCCGTTCGGCAAACCGCACAAGTCTGCCAACGCGAGCCACGAGTGCGCACTCAGAGCCTCGTTATCGTTCGCGGCGCCCGACGCGTCGCGCAGGCGCCGCATGTTCTCCTCGGAGACGCTCACCATCATGCGATTTCCCGCCGGAAACCGCAAGAAATCGGGCACGATGCGGCGACCCGCCATGAGCGCGTTCGCGAGCATTGCCCCAGAGTTGATGTTATCGAATCCTTCCTTTGAAAGCATCGCGCGCATCTCCTCCACGGTGGCGTCCGCGGCGGGTTGCGCCACGAGACTTCGATCAAACACCGGATCGCCCAGCGGATGTTCTTCGTCGTTCGCCGCCTTGGCCCACGTCACTAAAAATTCAATAAATCCTTGCCCATCGCTCACCGCGTGCGACATGCACACCCCCAACACGCTCCCTCCTCCCGCGCACTGCGTCACTTTCGCCGTGAACACGGGCGCGTCGCCCAACATCAAGTCTACCCACGGCGCGAAATCCAAAAACCGTCGCGTCGCGTCGGCGTAATCCTGCGGCAAATCCTCGAACCGCTGATCATTGTCTCTCACCACGCGCAGGGGCACGCCGTCGTTGGTGAGTTTCACCCCTTTATTCTGCCAACCCTCGCGTCTTAAATCCAACCGTCCCGACAACATCGGATACTTGCGCAGCGCCTTTCGCAGCGCCGTCTCCAACGTCCCCACGTCCAGCGTCTTTTCGTAATAACACACCGCCTGCATGACGAACGGTACCTCACCCACATCGTACCCGCTCAACGGTTGCATCTCCGCCTCGTCCGCCGGGACGACGTCGACGTCCGGTATCCTCGCCCGCACGTCGTCGAGCACGAGCTCGCCGCCGTTCGCGCCGTCCACGAAATGTCTCGCCGGTACCATCAACCCTTTCGCCACCGCGCGCGCCGCGGGAATCTCAATCAATTTCGTAAACGCCCCCGCGCGTCGAATCACGGTGTCGCCTCTTCCTCTCGCGCGCGCGTCTCGATCACCGCGCTGATGACGATGATAGTGAAGATGATGAGGACGACGAGGCTGCGACGCCCATCGTCCTCGCGTCGCGTCTTCACTCCGCCTCGCCGCCGACGACGACGACGAACACGAACACGCGAACGATGACGACATCGCCACCACCGCGCCCCTCGCGTCGCGCACTCTCGACGCGTCGCGCGCCCAACATTCTTTCCAGGATGGACTATTGACGGTTCATGACTCGTCAACATGTCACGCGCCCACTCGAACGAAATCCCGCCGCCGGGACGTCCGCGCGTACCCGCCACTCTCACGACGCGACGACGGATCGATCGACCGCTCGACGCGACGCACGACGGGATGGAGCCGCCCCCGCCCGATCCTGAGACGCCCGCGTCCGCGCTCGACGGCGGTGGGTACGTCTTCGTCCTCGAACTCGCCACGCTCGAGACGGCCAAGGTTGGGAAAGGGTACGCCATCCTCAACTGCGACGACCACGCGAATTTCATCCGTCGACACGGGAAACAACCCGGGGATCATCGACCGGACATTTGTCATCAGGCGTTGTTGGCCATCCTGGACTCGCCGCTGAACAAGGCGGGTCGGGTGAAGGCGATTTACGTCAACACGCAAAAGAACGTGTTGTTTCGCGTGTCGCCGAAGACGCGCGTGCCGCGGACGTTTAAACGGTTTTGTGGACTCATCGCACAGTTGTTGCAAAAGCTGAGCGTGCGGGCGAGCAATGGGCCAGAGAAGCTTATGCAGGTGGTGAAACAGCCGGTGACGAGATATTTTCCCGCGGGGGCGAGGCGCGTGGGATTTTCGTTTAGCGCGCCCGAGGTGAAAAAGTTACCCGACTACGTCAAATCGTTGCCGGATGACGCGACGGTGGTGTTCACGGTGGGAGCGATGGCGCACGGGAAAGTGGACGTGGCGTATACGGATGATTTCATCTCCGTGTCGCAGTATCCGCTGAGCGCGGCGTGTTGCATCGGAAAGATATGCAATGCGTTGGAGTTGAAGCACGACATAGTCTGAGGCGACGGTTTTTCGACGCTTAGAAGCGCGGTAGATTTGTAAAAATGAGTAGAAAACGATGAACAGAGAACATTCGTCATATAAAACATGATATTTTTATGCTAGTAGAAATGTCTAGCCAACTTGCGTGGCGTTTACCAATACGTCCATCGGTCGAGCCAGCCCTTCGGGTTGGCGCGAATGAAGGATTTGCGCAGCTCATCGTACGAGAAAATCAAGATTGACCACGGCAAACCAGAGAACCAGTGAAGTATGTGCAACGGACGCGTGCCGAACACTTGGTTGAAGATGGGCGTGTAGCACAACGTCGCACCGAGGACGGTTTCGAAGATCAAACCAAAGTTCATGAAGTCGTTACCCATGCCTTGCTCGAAGATGGACAGTTTGCGCGTCTTGGCAATCATCAAATCAGCCCACTGGACGATGATAATCGTGATGAAATACGCCGTTTGAGCGTACTCGAGCGCGGCGGTTTGATAATCGGGGTTCGGGTGCGTTTGAGGCGCACCGTTCCACCAGTAGTAGGCACCCTTCGGCGCGATCGCAGCCTTGTCGACGTACGAGCGAGAGAAACCCCAGTCCGCCGAGTTGGGGAGACCGCACATGTAGTTCATCATTTTGTACTCGTCAGAGGTCGTGGCGCCATAGTTGGCCGGGTTGGCGGCGAAGTCGGCGCAAGAACGGCTGCACGTGTTGCCTTCGCCACGGAATCCATTTCCATCGAACTCGAGGAACGGATCGAACGCGTTGGTGATTCCCGACGACGTGGCGAGAGTGGAGAGGAACGGCGAGGTCGTCGTCTCGACGATGCGCGGGACGTAGTTCGGCGGAATGGAGCAACCGCCCGTGCACACGTTGGCCATGGCCGCGCGATTGTCGTCGGCACAACCGAAGCCACACTTCAACGGACGGTAGTAGCCCTTCATTTGATTGGTGTCGACGAGGCTGTCACCGTTGAGCGTACAGAGAAGCGAACTCTCAGTCCATTCCAAACCGTTGCCCATCAAGATGCTCGGCGTGTAACCGTAGTCGTTGAGCACGAGCATGTAGGTGAAGAAACCAGCCAAAGCTTGAATGATACCGATTTGCAAGTAGGCGAAGGAGATCAAGCGGAAGTTGACCAAGCGATCGGTGCGCGCGTTGCGCGGCGGGCGATCCATAATGTCAGCTTCCTTGGTTTCGTACGCCATGGAAATGGCAGGAACCATGTCCGTACCGAGATCAACGCACAGGATGAGCACAGTCGTCAACGGAGACGGAATCTTCATCGTGATGTAGCACAAGAACGGAGCGATTTCCGGAATGTTGGAGGAAAGCGTGTACGCAATGGACTTCTTGAGGTTGTCGAAGATGAGACGACCTTCCTCGACGCCGTTAACGATGGACGCGAAGTTGTCATCCATGAGAATCATATCGGCAGCTTCCTTGGAGACGTCCTTACCGGCGATACCCATGGCAACGCCGATGTCACCCTTCTTGAGGGCCGGCGCATCGTTGACACCATCGCCAGTGACGGCGACGATTTCACCGCGGCGTTGGCAGTTTTCAACGATGAGAAGCTTATGAGCCGGAGACACGCGCGCCCAGACGATTTGCTTGTGATCGAGAGCGGCATCCCACTTAGCGCGTTGAGCGACCGGATCTTCAATCTCAGTCCATTCACGAATGTCGTCACCCTTGACGACAATAGCGGAGCCATTGTCGATGTTCTCTTGGCTGATGATGTTCACTTGCTTGGCGATGGCGGCGGCGGTGATCGGGTGGTCACCGGTAACCATGTACACCTTGATGCGAGCGCGGTTGCACTTCATCACGGCTTCTGGAACACCTTCGCGCGGCGGATCAATGAGAGAGAGGAGACCGACGAAGGTGAGGTCATCAATCGGGAAGTTCGGCTTCGGCTTTTGCGAAAACTTGAAGTCGTTCTTGAAGCCAGAAAGTTCCTTGTAGGCGAAACCGAGGACGCGCTCACCGCGGCCACCGAGCTCTTCGTAAGAAGTCGTGTACTTGGACTCGAAGGCGGCATCCTTGGAGCTCACCTTACCCTTGGAGAAGTACGAGGTGCACTTGGCCAAGACGCGTTCCGGGGCACCCTTGAGCACAAGAAGCGGCGGCTTGCCGCCCGGTTGCGCGTGGATAGAGAGCTGCCACTTGTTGGTGGAGTTGAACTTGATCTCGAACAACTTCGGGTACGCAGCGCGCGTCTCGAGAGCGTCGTTGAGGGGTTGCACCAACTTGAGCAAACCTTGCTCCGAGGCGTCGCCCGTCGCCGGTTGCTTAAGAATGTTGAAGTTCGGGTTCATCATCTCAGCCTTGAGGTCGATGAAGGAACCGTCGTCTTGCTTCGTCAAGTACTCGGCGTTGTTACACAAAGTGGCGACTTGGAGAAGGCGTTGGAACGCTTCAGACTTGGAGTCGTAGAACGGTTCACCATCCGGCGTTTGACCTGGTTCAGAGATGACCTTGAGATCCGGAATGTTCTTACCCGCCGGGCAGAAGTAGACTTCGTCATCGTACCATGCGTGTTGCACAGTCATACGGTTTTGCGTGAGCGTACCCGTCTTATCGGAAGCGATGACCGTCGTAGAGCCGAGCGTTTCGACGGCTTCGAGGTTCTTCACGAGAACGTTCTTGGCGTGCATGCGCTTGGCGGTCAAAGCCAAAGACACGGTCACAGTGGCGAGCAAACCTTCCGGAACGTTCGCGACGATGATACCGATCATGAACACGACGTTCTGGATGATGTCAGTACCGTTGGTCAAACCGACGACGAAGAAGACGACGCCGAGGGTGATGGCGACGTAAGAGATGAGACCGATGAATCTGGCGATTTCCTTGTTGATCGGCGACGCTTCGCCCGACGTTTCCGTGGCGAGACCGGCGATTTGACCCATGACGGTGCGGTCACCGCTACCGATGACGACACCGCGGCCGGAACCAGAGTTGATGATGGTCGTGTAGAAGCACAAGTTGGTGGCTTCGAGCGGCTGGGTGACAAGGTTACCCGCGGCGTCACGAGTGAGCGCCGGAGTACGATCTTGCGGTTCGGACTCACCCGTCAAAGACGAGTTGTCAACCTTGAGTTCGTTACTACGCATCACACGAATGTCCGCCGGCACTTGGTCGCCGTCGTTGAGGTCGACGACGTCACCCGGGACGAGCTCCCAGGCGTCGATGACGACACCCTTGCCGTCACGAATCGCCTTGCACTTCTTCGGAATCATGCTCTTGAAACCTTCCATGATGGCCTCGGACTTGGCTTCTTGCAAGAAGGAGAAAGTCGCGGTGATCATGACGACGGTGAAAAGCACGACGCCGAGGTACAAGTTGGTTTGGTCCTTTTCGCTATCGATGGCGTAACCGACAAAGCAAAGGACACCACCACCGAGGAGCAAAAGCGCGAAAAAGTTGGCGAATTGCAACAAGAACTTGATGTACCACGGCGTGACTTCCGGCGGAGTCAATCGGTTTTCGCCGTACTTGGCGCGGTTCTCGAGAACTTGCGCCGAGGTCAAACCTTGTTCCAAAGTACAGCCAAAGTGCGCGTACAGCCTGTCCTCTTCCCAGGTGTGTTCGACAAAGTCGACATCCTTACGGAGAGCGGCGGCGCGCTCCTCCTTGGCCGCTTGTTTCTTGCTCATTTTGACGAGCTCGTTGATTCGCGTCCGACTTCGGGTTGGATCTGCTTTGCAGCCTACGAATAGAGTACCGTCCCACGACGCGCGCGTGGTATCATCGTCAGTCTCTCATCGTCTCACCGTCTCTCGCGCGCTATTCATTCCCTCCGCCCCACCCTTCGATCGCTCGCCTCGAGCGTTCGCGCAGCCCCTACGTCCGCGCGCGATCGCGCGCGTGGCCCACGACATCGCGCCACCGCAAAACCCGATCACTTTTCCCATCGCACCCCTCGCCCGCGCGCTCGCCTCGCGCGCCCGCGCCTCGCCACCACCCCACCGATCGACGCAAACATTTCGTTCCCACCGATCCCGCGCCGTTCACACCCTCGCGCGTCCTCGCGCGCGCGTCCACGCGCCATCATCCGCGCGCTGGATTGCCCTTCACCCCGCGCGCGTCCCGCGACGCGTTTCCCCGACGTCGCGTCCGCGGGCACACGCGTCGCGTCGACCCCCCACCCCCGCGCACGCACGCGCACACACACGCACCGCACCGATCGTCCCCGCGCTCGTCGCGCGCTCGACGAACCCGCGCGCGAGTGCCGCGCCGACGTCTTCCCGCCGTCTTCCCGACGTCTCTCGCGCGGAAAAGCGCGACCGAGAGGGTCGGGTCTGTGGTCGTCGTATCGACGAGTCACGACCCATCACGGTGTCCCCCACGCGCCCTCTCGCGCCCCCGACCGTCGCGGGCGGCGGTCGACACGGCGTCGCGGCGGGACGATCGGGTGGGGGACACGCGACGAGTCGTGACCCGTGGATGAGACTCACCGACGGGTCATGACTCGTCGTATCCCGAGACCGGACACCCGCGTGTGCGACGCGCCCGCGGGACGAAAAGGTCGACCGCATCGCTCGGAAAGTCGACTCGACCGCGAGACGGGGGCGCGGCGACCGAGCGCCCGCGCGGGACGTTGGCGATGGGGACGTGCGCGTCGAGGTGCGCGCGCGCGATGACGGCGAGACGTCGACTCGTGATCGGTGGGGGGGGGAGACGGATCGAAGGGCGCGACGGAGGGACTTGACGATTTGGGCGGTGGTTGGGCGTGGGAATGGGCGCGGGACGACGCGACGCGGTGACTGACGAGACGACGACGACGCAGTGCGGCGAGAAACGCGCGGGTGGAACGAGACGTAGAGGCGCGGCGAGCGACGTACCTGTGGGAGGCGCTGCGGCCGCGCGGGGGGGAGAAACCGGGTCGGTTGTTGCGGAATTTGATTCTCAAGGGGTTCGGGAGCGTCGACGCGCCGACGCGGCGAGAGACGATGGCGCGCGCGTTGGAATTTGAAGACGCGGTCGAACGCGGGGTGGATACGGCGCGTGGTGCGGTGTTTCGACGGTTTTGCGCGCTGTGCGATGAGGGGGGGCGAGGGAACGTGTTGCTGAGTGATTTCTTAAACGCGTTGACGAGCGCGCGAGGCGGCGCGCTGTGGACGCCGAAACGATTGGACGGTGCGATAGATCCGGTGACGACGAGCGTGCGATGGAAAAATATGACGGAAGCGGAGGCGTGCTCGGTGTTTACGTTTTTGGTGACGCAGTTCGATGAGCGATCGCAGAGAATGCGCATGGATTACGAGACGTTCGCGCGCGCGGTGGAACACTCCGGGTCGCCGGAGGTCGCCGCGGCGTATTCGCTGTTCACGGAGATCGCCAGCGTCGGCGTGATCGCGGGACAAATTTTAGAGATTCTCACGAACCCAAACATACCGTCGTTCAGCGACGAGACGACGTGGATCAATCCCGAAGAGGCGAGTCGGTTGTACGGCGACGACGACGACGACGACGACGACGAACCGCAGTCCGACTTTGCCCGCGAGGCCAAGCTCATGACGGCGGCGATCAGAGCGTGCAGACGTAACAGACCCCGAGACATCGAAGAGTTGGTCGAAGTGAAGGGTTTGTTCGTGGACTCGCGCGACGAGACGAGCGGTGGACAGACGTTGTTGATGATTGCGGCGGCGAACGGGAACAAATCGACGTGCAAGAAACTCTTGCTTCTCGGTGCGGCGCCGAACGCGAGAGACGAGCACGGACGTACCGCGGTCGACATCGCGCATCAGTACAACCACTTCGAGTTGGCTGAGTATTTGAGAGCGCACGGAGTGCCGGGCGGCGACGCGTCGCGCGGCTTCGGCGACTATGCGTCGTCGCCCTCCAAGTATCGATCGGAGGAATCAAATAAACCTCGAGCATTTCAAAACGACGACGACCCGTTCGATGATCAGTCGTCGGCTCCGAGCGCGCCGCCGATGCAGAGCGAACTCGTAGTCGCCGAAGTTTGTCGCGCGAAAGTCGCTACGGGTGAGAGCGAGCTGTTGACGCCGGATTAGATTTCATCATAGAATAGTAGCTTCTGTATTACCTATAG
>Ga0181570_10000058_pt1 | contig 96235 bp, 74 predicted proteins | sample 101ome_18_FD_148667 | JGI IMG/M metagenome (GOLD analysis project Ga0181570, IMG submission 148667) | Coastal salt marsh microbial communities from the Groves Creek Marsh, Skidaway Island, Georgia - 101406AT metaG (spades assembly) | ecosystem: Environmental > Aquatic > Marine > Intertidal zone...
ACGCGGCGCTCGGAGTGGATAAGAAAGACCCCGGGGCGTGGACGCAACAACGCGCGTTTGTTTTCCGTTTTTGTTTTTCGTTTTGTTTGGTGGCGTCCCACGCGAACGGGCGAAGAGACGACCGAGACGAGAAGCGTCAGAGGACGCGCGCGCTCTGGAGGATCGATCGATCGTTCGAACGAAGGACCCCGGCGACGGCGACGGGGCGATATGTCGGTCCGGGAGGCGACGACGCGGGCGGCGCTGGCGGCGTCGACGGCGCTGGCGTCCCCGCACGCGCTGCGCGTGCACTTCAGTAACCGGTACGTGTACGCGCAAATCGTCCGGGCGAGCGATGGACACGTCGTGGCGTCCGCGAGCACGATCGAACGCGGGTTCGACGAGGCGTCGGGGACGATCGGACGCCCGCGCGGAGTGAACGCGAGCGGCGGGGGTGGGGCGGCGAGAGCGGTGGTGGACGCGGCGGCGACGCGACGGGTGAGCCGAAGCGATAAACGCGCGGCGGCGTACGTGGGGAAGACGTTGGCGGAGAGGGCCAAGGCGGCGGAGGTGGAACGCGTGCGTTGGAACCGGCCGTACGGACAGAGGTATCACGGCAAGGTGAGAGCGATGTTGGAGGAGTTGGTCGGGGGTGGGGTCGGTGTGGACGGGGGGAAGGCGTCGAGGGCGTGAGTGATGTGGGATTACGTTTGAGAGAGAGAGAGAGAGAGGCGGGGCGACTCGACGGACGACGGGAACCCGCTCGGACGGGGCGTCTTCGTCCGTCTGTCCTTCGTGAGAGGTCTTTCGGTCTTTCGGTCGGTCGCGCGCGCGCGCGTCAAGTAGCTTTTTTTGTAGTGTGTATTCAATCGCGATTCGTTCGTTTCATCGGGGGTGGGTTTTAGCCCCACGCGTTCGCGAAGAGCGAGCGTGTTAATTCGCACCAGTCGGTCGCCAGCGTGAACATCGTCGTCGTCGTCGTCGTCGACGGCGGCATTCCGCGCCGCACCGCGACTCGGAGCCCGACGTGAACCACCGACGGCGGTGCGAAACGGAAACGTTCGTCTCGTCGCGAGGACCCGTCTTCGCATCGATCGACCGCACGTCCGTTGAAGATGTCGAGCGAGGACGAGCAGCCGCCGCGCAAGGAGAAGAAGGAAAAGAAGGAAAAGAAGGAGAAGAAGGAGAAGAAGGAGAAGAAGGAGGCGACCAAGGATGACGAAACGGACGGGAAACAACCGCGTCCGAGCACGGAGATTCACACGTTGTTCTTCGGACAGATGCCTTTCGATACGAAAAAGTCTGACATCATGCCTTGGCTCAAGGCGAACCTGACGCGACACGGGTGCGGGTTCGATATTAAGGAGATTCGAATGGCGGGTGGGGACGGCGAGGGGGTTCCCGGGCAGGCGAAAAAGTTTAAAGGGTACGCGTTCGTGGATTTTAGTACGAATAAGGCTGCGAAAAAGGCGTTGAAGCTTCATCAGACGTTGTTCCGCGGCAGACCGGTGACGGTGGAGCGATGCTCGAGGAAGGACTACACGGCGCCAAAGGCTGAGAAGCGAAAACGCGAAGAGGATACGGAGGGAGGGAGTGAAAAGAAGATGTTAAAGACGTTGGTTGAACCGGATGTCGTCAAGGCTATGGTGGCGGAGGCTGCGGAGAATAGCGAGGGCACTCTCGCCGAGAGCGATTTGGACGATAAAGTGCTTTCGTTTCTCGGCTTGTTGCCGACAGAGGTGTGCCAAAAGGCAGTCAACGAGATTAAAAAGGTTTGCGTTAAGGGTCACCAAGCGAAGAACAAGGGTGCGTATTTCATGGGTATCATTCGAAAGGTTTCTAAGACGTCGTGGGAGGCTCGAGCCAAGGCAAAGGCAGAGGAAGAGCAGCAGAAGAACGCGTGACCCGTCCGTCGAGCATTTTTAGCCGAGTAGCCAGTTTTATAGAATGTGCCATTGAATTAAAAACATTATGCATGCGTGTGCTATATGGTACAACACAGTGACGAGCCTTATCGTTCATCAATCATCTTCATCGTTTCATCGTTCGTTCATTCGTACTGTGCTTATTCTTGATCAGTCGTCGCGGTAGTTGGCGCGGAGAAGCCGAGCAACTTGTTGGCCAACTCAGCCGGAGCGTAGACGCTCACCGTGCGAGACGGAAGGTATGCCAAGAAAGATGCCGGTCTTCCGTTGAAGGCGTAGTCTTCGGCGACGTAGTCGGGCGCGGAGTAGGTCCACAAGTTGGAGTAGCCGCCAAACTCGGGGTTGTCTGAGCTCAACACGAGCTTGTAGTTGGTCAAATCGCGGCAACCGATGCGGTAGTCGTTGAAAGACTGCGTCGCGTTCCAGTTGAAAGCAAACACGAGATCACCGCGTTCAAAGACAACAACCTTGTCGTTGTTGTCCTTGCAAGACGTGTACTGATGGCTGGACGCGAGGTACTTGAACGCACCAGCGACGCGGTTCATCGCGGCGTCAAACGCGTTCAGGTACTTGTATCGCAAGTGGTCCATGTCGGCCAAATCGAATCGTCTTCTGCACAGGTGGTACGAGTTCCCGTTGCCCGGGATGAACTCACCGGTGGATGCCTCGACGCGGTCATCGCGCGGGAAGTCGATCCACTCCGGGTGACCGAACTCGTTCCCCATAAAGTTGAGGTAGCCTTCCCCGCCAAGACCCATGGTGAACTGACGAATCATCTTGTGAAGGGCGATACCGCGTGAAATCACTGGGCTGTCCGGCACGAGGGTGGACATGTTCGTGTACATTTCAGCATCCATGAGCCAGAAAGCGGTCGTCTTATCGCCAACGAGGGCTTGGTCGTGCGATTCAGCGTAAGAAATGCACTTTTCGCCGTAGCGTCTGTTCTCCATCGTGAACACGAGGTTACCCATATCCCAGTACTCATCCGGGCCCCACTCGCTCAACACCTCGATCCACTTGTCCGCGATCGCCATCTGAAGGCGGTAATCGAAACCAACGCCCCCTTCTTGCACCGGTCGGCAGAGCGTCGGCATGCCGCTCACGTCTTCGGCGATGGTTGTCATGTGACCGTCATAGAGGGTGTGGAGCATGTCGTTGGCAAGCATCAAATACACCATGGCGTCAACATCCGTAGCCATGCCAAAGTATTCGTCGTAGTTGCCCGTGAACGCAACTTGCAAACCGTGGTGCTTGTACATCATGGAGGTGACGCCATCAAAGCGGAAGCCGTCAAACTTGTACTCTTCAATCCAGTAGCGCAAGTTGGAGAGGAGGAATCGCAACACTTCCCACTCGCCATAGTTGAAGCAGCGAGAGTCCCACATCCAGTGGTAACCTTCCGGACCAGAGTGGAAATACTGGCCGTTGCTACCGTCGAACATGTTCAGACCGTCCAGAGAGTTGGAAGACGCATGGGAGTGCACCAAGTCCATGAGAACGGTGAGACCCATCGAGTGCGCCGTGTCCACGAGGTACTTGAGATCATCTGGAGTGCCACATCTGGACGAAACGCCGAAAAAGTTGGTGACGTGGTAGCCGAAAGAGGCGTAGTACGCGTGCTCTTGGATAGCCATCAACTGCACAGCATTGTATCCGAGATCCTTGATGCGCGGAAGGACGTCATCCGCAAACTCGCGGTACGAGTTGATTTTCGGCTCAGTGGAAGACATGCCGACGTGCGCCTCGTAAATACGAAGCTCCTCCGGAGCGTCCGGACGAGCATATTTGAACTCGTACTGGTCTTCAACCGGCGGGTCATAGTACACGCCGTTGTACGGGATTTCACCCGGCGCTTGCACGGCGTACGTGATCCACGCCGGGATGCGATCGACGGGTTCGCCGTTTGGAATTTCGAGGTGAATCTTCACGCGAGAACCGTGCGGAATCGCCGGAGAACCGTCAGCTTCGTTCGGGATGAAGACGGTAAAGACACCGTAGTCATCTTTGGTCATCCACGCGCCCTTCTCGCCGAGGTTCCAGTCGTTGAAATCGCCAAAGAGGCACGCCGCGCTGGCGTTCGGCGCCCACTCACGATAGGTGATGCCCTTTGCGTCTCTGGTAAAGCCCATCTTCTCGTATCCGCGGCTGAACTTCTCGATACCACCTTCGTGTTCATCGATCGCCTTGCGAAGGTTTTTAAACTTCTCGAAACGATGACCGAGGTGGCCCTTGTGTCCTTCCAACGCCGGATCAGTCGCGATGACTCCAAAGCCGTCGCCTTCGATGGCGGGAAACTTGAAACCTTCAAAGCGATCCTTCTTTTCGTTCAACGGCCCGACCGGCTTCTCAGCCACCGGCGTCGCGGCCACCACCGGCTCACGTTTCGGCGCTGCCACCACCGGCTCAGGCGTCGCCGCCACCTCTGGCACTTCAACCGGCTCAGGTTCCGGTGTCCGTTCCGGTTCCGAAGTCGCCGCAGCCGCGGAAGCCTTTTCTGCCGAACCAGACCCTTGCCACTCCACACCATCCAACTCCGCCTTCAACCGTTCATTCTCCAATCTCAACGCCTCCACCGCGGCGGAAACCGACTCCAAATCGAACCCTCCTTTCTCACCGTTCGACGCCGCTTTCGCCCGCGACGCGCTTCTCGAGATCTACATTACGAATTCGCCGTCCGACGAGTCAAACCGTCGCGTCAGTCGTCTCTTCTCCCACCGTCATCCCGCGCATCGCGCGTAAAACAAACCCAAAAAACCATTCTTCATCCATCTTCCCGCGCGTTTGACATCCCATCGTCATCGCATCGCTCCGCGCGCGTCGTCATCCATTCGAGTCACGCCGTCGTCCGTTATCCACACGTTTGGTTTCCCACGCGTTCACGCGCCGTTCCGCCGTCTTTTCATCGCCATCGCGCGAGGATCGTCACCACACCGCGCGCACCTTGACACCGCCATCGCGTCGGCGAACCACCGCGGGCTTCACGCCCCGCGTCGCCGCGTGCGTCGTCGTCGTCCGGGCGATCATCGTCCGTCCGGTTGTGTCGACGCGGGGCGACGCGAACGAAAGGCTGGGAGCGCGCCGGCGGGTGGGTTGCGTATAACATCCAAGTCAACGCGATGTGCGTGGATTCCGTGCCGTGGGAACACCTGACGTGGGAGACATTTTCGGGTGTTTTCACCGGTTTTCTACGCGGCAGTACGTGTATCGCGTCCGTATACGAGGCGGCGTGTGTCTAGTGTATAAAACTTACAAGTACGTGGAGCGCCGGTGAATGAACGCGCGGAACGGATAGCGAAGACGCCATCGACGGCAGAGGACGCCGACGCCGACGACGCGAAGAGGACGCGAAGAGGGACGACGACGAGCGATGTGGCGATTGCGCGTGGCGACGGATGATTTTCAACGCCCCGATGTGGAGTTTCCGACGCTCAATGATCACGTCGGACGACAGGTGTGGACGTACGTCGACGACGCCTCGTCCAAAGCTGCGCAGTCGTCGGGACTGTCGGCGAAGGAGATCGCGGCGGGACGCAAAGCGCAAGACGCGCTTCGCGCGGCGTTCGCGAAGAATCGAATGACGGAAAAGCACAGCGCGGATGAGTTTATGCGGGCGCAGTACGAGGCGGAGAGAGAGGCGAGGGGACTGGGCGGCGGAACGCAACCGCCGAGCGCGCGAGAGATCGGAAGAGGGGACGGGGCGATCGATGCGGAGACGGTGCGCACGGCGATGCGGGCTGGGATTGATTACTATCAGGGGATTCAGGATGACGATGGACACTGGGCGAGTGATTACGGTGGACCGATGTTTTTGATGCCGGGATTGATCATCGCGGCGAACGTGATGGGTATGACGGAGGAGATCATCGGCGAACCGAGACGGGTGGAGATGTTGAGATACCTCGAAAATCATCTCAATGAAGACGGTGGCGTTGGCTTACACATTGAGGGTCACAGTACGATGTTTGGGACGGTTTTGACTTACGTGGCGATGCGTTTGCTCGGCAAGTCGGCTGACTCGCCAGAGTGCGCCAAGGCACGTCAGTGGATTCTTGATCGAGGAGGTGCGACCGAGGTGCCGTCGTGGGGGAAATTTTGGCTCGCCGTGTTGGGTGTGTACGAGTGGCACGGTCTGAACCCGGTGCCGCCAGAGTGCTGGTTGTTGCCCTACTGGCTCCCCGTGCACCCAGGGCGTTACTGGTGCCACTGCCGCATGGTGTACCTTCCCATGAGCTATCTGTACGGTATCAGAGCGACGGGTAAGCCAACAGCGCTCACCGCGGAGCTCAAGACGGAGCTCTACGTCGAGAAGGCGTACGACGTTATCGACTGGAACAAGGCGAGGAATGCATGCGCCAAGGAGGATTTGTACTATCCTCACCCATGGATCCAAGACGCGCTCTGGTCGAGCTTGATGAAGGTTGAGCCGCTGCTCTTAAACAGCCGTTTGAGAAAGTGGGCCTGCGCCGACGCGATGAAACAAATTCACTATGAAGATGAGAACACGCGTTACGTCGACATTGGGCCGGTGAATAAGGTTTTCAACATGCTGTGTTGCTGGTTTGAAGATCCCGATTCTGACGCCGTGAAGAAGCACATCCCTCGCATCGCGGATTACCTCTGGGTTTCCGAAGACGGCATGAAAATGCAGGGCTATAACGGTAGTCAGCTCTGGGATTGTGCGTTCTCTGTGCAAGCCATCGTCGCGACGGGCCTGTCGGACGAATACGGCCAGGTGCTTCAGCGCGCGCACGACTATATCGACAAGAGCCAAGTCAGAGACGACTGTCCAGACGTGAAGAAGTGGTACAGACACATCTCCAAGGGTGCTTGGCCGTTTAGTACACGTGACCACGGCTGGCCGATCTCGGATTGCTCCTCTGAAGGCTTGAAGGCTGCGCTGACGCTCGCCAACCTCGACGAGAAGCTCGTCGGTAAATCGATTCCGGTTGACCGACTGGCAGAGTGCGTCAACGTCATCCTGTCGTATCAGAACAAGGGTTCTGGTGGATGGGCGACGTACGAGAACACGCGCTCGTACAAATGGGTCGAGTGGCTGAACCCAGCCGAGACTTTCGGCGATATCATGATTGATTACCCCTACGTAGAGTGTTCGAGTGCGAGCTTGCAGGCACTTTGCAAGTTTTCCGAGCGCTATCCAGAAATTCGCAAGAAGGACATCGCAAGAGCGAAGAAGACAGGACGTGCGTTTTTGAAGCGCATTCAACGTGCCGACGGTAGTTGGTACGGTTCGTGGGCAGTGTGCTTCACTTACGGTACTTGGTTCGGCGTCCTAGGTTTGATTGCGACGGGATCAACATACGAGACGTGCCCGGCGTTGCGCAAGGCTGTAGATTTCTTGCTCTCCAAGCAACAAGAAAGCGGGGGCTGGGGCGAGAGCTACCTGTCTTGCGAAAAGAAGGTGTACCATGAGCTTTTGGACGCCAAGGGTAAGCCAAAGCCGCACCTCGTCAACACCGGATGGGCCATGCTCGCTCTTATAGCCTCTGGCCAAGCGGACCGCGATCCGAAACCGCTTCACAAGGCTGCTCGAGTCATTCTTTCTCAGCAATGCGAAAACGGTGATTTCCCGCAACAGAGCATCATGGGCGTCTTCAACGCAAACTGCATGATCTCTTATAGCTGTTACAGAAGCATTTTTACCCTTTGGGCGCTTGGCGAGTACACGACAAAGGTGGCGATGAAAAATTAGAAACAACGTGTAAATTTGAATATGATAAACTACGGTACTTACTTACTGAATGCGGCGCGCGATCTTATAGGTACCACAACACGCGCGGATCCGCCTTGAGCGCCTTATACACCGCGACAACCTCGTCACCGTTCCTCATCTCACAAATGACGTTCGCGCTCACGTACTTTCCCTTCGAACTCGGTCTCGCGCTCACATTCTCCGGATGAATCGACCGACCATCCAACGCCGACGAAATCAACGCCACGATGGAATCGACGAACCCATCCCCGTCTTTGCCGATTGCTTGAAACTTGCGCATGCACGGATACTCGTTCACTTGTTCGTCAAGTGCTTTCCACTTTTCATCCGTCTCCGCGCTCGCCATCACCGTCGTCGTCTTCCCACCCGCCGCCGCACCGCCACCACCGTTCGACGACGACGTTTCCCCGGCGGCTTTTCTCTTCCTCGCCAGTTCCGTCATCGTCTCAATCAGCGTCGCATCAAGCGGTTTCGCCGCTTCGGGGTCATCACCCACGTCATCACTTTTCCCGGCGGCGGCGAACGCGCGCGAACGCGCGCGAACGACGACGGTCGTCGTCGGGTTCGCCGCGTGCGCGCGACGCGACGGGGCGACGATGCGTCGCACAAAGGTTTGCGTCGTCGCGCGGAGCATGGCGTCGATCGTCGGTGTGCGAGTGAGCGAGTGACGTTGCCTAGAGGGTGAGGTTTGTCAGAAAAGTGACACATTTGCTTCAGTTTGGATGGCGTGATGTTACAAATGCTCACGACGCGCGCGTTTTCGTTTTGGCAGCACCCGATCGGCGTTTGCGCGACGCCTCTCTGCTCGCCGCGGCGGTGGGACGAAGATCGCTTCGGGCGATTTCGGATTTAACTTCGAGGGATCCGCGCGAGACGCCGTGTGCTCTGCCGTTGGCGTCTGGAAGCGAAGAGAGCCAACTGGCGACTTCACCCGGGGATTTCCGGCCAGTGAGGACAGATTGGTACGCACGGAGTAAGTCTGGGACGATGGATGCGGGTTCGTCGACGAGTTCTACGCGGAAGTGGGAGATGCCGGCGGATACCCAGGTTTTGAGGTAGGAGACACCGGTTTGCGCTTGGGCGTTGAAGACGGTGTTGCGACAACCCATGTCGGCGAGGACGAGGTGGTCTGCGCCGTGATTATCGCGCAAGTGTATGTGCTTGCTCTCGCACGGGTGTCCACAGTCTTTGAACGAATTGCCGTCGGATAGGAACCTGCAAAAGACGCAGTGTTCGGTGTGGAAGATTGGCAAATGCTGGTGCGCGATGAGCTCGAGCTTGGAGGCGCCGACAGGACCGAGCGCGACAGCCAACGCACGCTGTTGCTCGGCGTTCAAATCGTGCGTCGGTGTCAAGCGTTCCAAACCAGATTTGAGAAAGACATCAGCGCCAATCGCGTTTGCTGCGTTCAAGGAAAAGTCACCGCGAAGCGGCGGAAGTTTGACGTCGGCGTCTGCCTTTTTCAATTCCAAAAGCGTCTGGAGTAATCCCGCCGATCGAATGAGCAAAGCATCCGCGTTAAGATTGAGATAGTACCGCCACAGCTGCTCTTCCTCGGGCTTCAAAACTCTCGGCGTCGCGACGACGGCAAATTTACCAGCCGCTTGCACGAGCTGCACGGTTTTCTGCAAGCCGTGCACCTCCAAAAAGTCGAGCGCGATTTCTTCAACGCCGTTCACCTGAATGGCAGCCTCAGCTTGCGCTCTCGTGCGGCAGAGCACGGATATCGAAGGCTTCAATCCCTTGGTCGTCGTCGTCGCCGCCGCCACCGCTGTATTTCGCGTTGGTTTATCTTTTTGGTTCATTATGTCTCCCCACCAAGCGTTTCCGACGAGTTCGTCGACGACGTCGACTTCGGCCAAACCCGCCGCTCGATCCGGACCTCCTTCACGACGCGCGTTCAGCAACGCCTCGACCGCGTCACGACGAGCCGATTTAATATCACCGGGAGGGATGTACAAGCCGGCGCCGGATTCGACGATGGTACCATCCTCGACAATGCCTCGAAGCGTCGTCGTGTCAACTTTTGCGACGACAAGCGGCGTTCCGCCGAGTTCGCCGATCGCCTTTTTCAACGACTTTTCATCCAACGCCTTCTTCTGGCTCTTCTCCAGCATCGACGCCGTTTGTCCTTGACCAACCCGTCCGGCGTCATCGATAATCTTCACAGTTAGCGGCTCACCGAGCGCGCCACTCACAATCACCGTCGCCGGATCTCTGCGACCGTCGCGGCTCGTAGCATCTGTCGATTCGGTGGGAACCATCTTGGCGAGTTTCGCCTCGAGCGTCGGATCTGACGTCCGCCAAACGAGCTGACCAACCTCGACCCGACTAAAATCGATTTGATTCGCACCGAAAGTCACCGTGTAGTCTCCCGTGGACACGGCTTCACCTTTTCCACCGACGAGCGCGCCAGCTCGGTCGAAAATTTCGTACACGCGTCCGCCCTCTTCCTTCTCTTCTGGCACCCCACGGTCGATCACGACGCCGTCGCCTCGTTTCATCCCCGCCCCATCGCTCATTCGAATCATCACCGCTCCGTTGGCGCGCTTACCGCCATCGGGTTTGACGACGCGCGTAATCTCTCCCAAAAGCACGCCGCGATGTCTCGGCGCTCGCCCGCGCACCAATCCTTGATGCCGCGGTCCGTCTAAAAATCCGTGCGTGAGCCCATCGTAATCGGCGTCTTGCCCTCGCGCAAACACTTGCGCGAGCTCTAGTCGTTGTTCCTTGCTCAAAAGTTCGCTTCGCTGAACCTCACGTCCAGTCTCCATCGCTTTCCAAGCCGCGTCCACCGCTTTTCGATACGCTTGCGTGGCGATGGCGACGTACTCGGGTCCTTTGAGCCGACCTTCAATCTTAAAGCACCCGACCCCAGATTCGATGAGCTCCGGTACGAGATCGACCGCCATCAAATCCTGCGGTGATAGCAAGTACTTGACGTCCCCCAACTCGGCCAGCTCTCCGTCGACGACTAATCCGTACGGCATTCGACACGCCTGCGCGCACTGCCCTCGATTGGCGCTTCGCCCGCCCCACGCTTCTGAAGAAAAACACTGCCCGCTGTAACTCACACACAGCGCCCCGTGCACGAACGCCTCCACCTCGACATCTGGACACTCGGCCTTGACCGCGTGAATATCCCGCAAACTCAGTTCTCGACCGACGACGACGCGTTTACATCCCAACTCGCGCGCGAACCGAGCCCCCTCCGCGCTCGTCACCGACATTTGCGTGCTTCCATGAATCGGTAAATTCGGTGCCACGCGCTTAATCAACCGCGCCACGCCGACGTCTTGCACGATGACCGCGTCGACGCCCGCCTCGGCGACGCCTCGAATCAGCTTTTCCGCCAGTTTTAACTCTTCATCAAACACCAAGACATTCATCGTGACGTACGCGCGGACGCCTCTCGCTTTCGCGTACGCCATCACTTCCGGCAGTTCCTCGAGCGTGAAATTGCTCGCCCGCGCCCGGGCGTTCAGAGCATCGAGACCGAGGTAGACACAATCCGCCCCAGCGGCGATGGCGGCGCGTAACTGCGGCCATCCACCCGCGGGTGCGAGCACTTCTGGCTTACGCGCGCCCGCGAGCGACGCCGTCCTCCGCCGCCGCGAGTCTCCATCCGTCCCATCCTCGTACCTCCCAGACGTCGATCCCCCGGCGACGCGCGCTTGCTCGAGATACCGCGCCCCTTTCCTCGCCCCATCCTTCGCGCCGCCGACGCCGACGCCGCCGCTCGTACCGGCACCGTCGTTCGTCGATGCCGCGCGAACCGGCGGCGGCGTTTCGACGCTTCTTCGAGACGACGACGACGACGGTCGACGACGACGAGAACGACGACGGAGAGACTCGGACGACCCGACGCGCGAGAGCGCCGACGCCGACGCGACGACCGCGCGCATCGTTCGTCACGGTTTGACGATGGACCGTCGACGGTCGCGTTCGTTTATGACGACGCGTGGAAACTTGACGTCACTTTTCGACGATGGAAACGACGACGCGACACGCGCGCGAGGCGACGCGCGCGAGGCGGGACGTCGCGGCATACATTGCGATTCGGGTGCGCGCGACGACGACGACGACGACGAGGACGACGACGACGACGCGACGCGCGCGTACGCGACCGAACGAACGAATGAATGAGTGAATCAACTGACGCTTTTTTGTGCGAAATTCGCGCGCGCGCTTTACGTAGGACGCGAGCGACGGACGCGGGTTGGGTGCGTTGGCGCTCGATGAGTTTCTTCGACGACACGCGAGGGATGTGCGGTGTGGGGAGGCGGCGTCGCGGCGGGTGTGCGTGGGGGCGTGGACGAGACGCGCGAGCGCGTACGGAGCGACGACGAGTACGACGACGCGAGCGGAAGACTTGGAGGACGCGAGAACGGCGATGCGGCGAGGGAAAGACCACAGCGAGGACGACGACGGGTCCTGGATCGTTCGAGCGATGGAGGATATGATAGGCGCGCGCGGGGCGTCTACGACGTCGATGGCGCGTTCTTCGAGCGGCGTCGCGGTGAACGGGAGGGCGAAACGAAGCGGCGCGTTTGGATACCGTCCGGGTGTCGGTGAGGACGTCACCGTCGTCCTAGACTGCGCGGGAAAGATTGCGAGACACTACGGGACGAAACGTCTCGATCTCACCGTTCGCGCCCTCAGGCGACACCCGGCGGTGGCTTTAGTGGTAACGCTCGAGCGAGGCCAAGCGCCGGCGAGCGCGACGGCGACGGGAGAGGCGTCGTGTTCGGTCGTAGTCACCGCGGTGGAAAACGACGCGAGCGCGACGCGAGGGGTTTACGACGTAGAACTCAGACGGCCGTGCGGAAGACGCCGTCGAGAGCGCGAGAGCGTGACGGTGCGGGACGATTTGGGATTGACGTTTGCGCCGATTGAAATCGAGAGCGTCGCGTCCGCCGTCGCGCGGGCACTCAAGCTCGGCGAGACGGATCCAGCGACGGAAGAGGCGCGTGCGGCCGCGCGTTTACAATCTACTGTTCCGTTCAACCTCGGCGTATCGCTCTCGGCGGAGGAACTCGAGGCGAAGCGCAACGTCAAGCTCTCTTACGAGCATCAAGGCGTTCGCGGCGTGGACGCCTACGACAAGGGCGATTTCCTCGCGTTTCTCCCACCAGACGCCGGCGGACGCGGCGACGCGCTCGGGGTCACGAAACCCGGCCGCGGTCACATCTATTACGAGCGCGACGCCGCGGACGAGGCTTTAGACGACGACGACCTCTTTCCCGACACCGACGACGAGGAGGACGATTTCTAAAAAAGGCGACGCGCAGCCAATCCATTCGCGCGCGCGAACGCGTCCGCGGCGTCCGTCATCAGCGCGAACACCGCGCCACGTAGAGAAAATATTTTTCATTAGCGAATTCAGTTCCACTCAGTTCAAACGCACGGCTGATGACCGACGGCGCGATGGCCAAGTTTTGTTAGCCTCTTCGCTTTGGCGAGGGAGAAACCTGTCGACCGAACCGTCACTGTCGACCGAACCGTCACTCGAAGCCTCGAGATCGGCCCGCGATGCGCCTCGTCACCGCCGCCCGCGCGCTCGCGACGTACGCTCTCGTCGCGGTCGCCCTCGAGCTCGGTTCCCGCGCGCTCGTCGACGCCGACGCGCGCGCCGCCGGCGCGCCTCGTGGGTTCGTTTTCGCGCTCTTCCACGCGTTCATCTTGGGAAAGTTTGCCGGCTCGCTCGCGTCGCTGATGAAGCCGTTGCCGGCGCTGACGACGCAGATGCTGGCGGGGGTGATTTTGAGAAACCTTCCCGGTCCGCGGAGGTGGATCGGGTCCGCGGTGCCGAGGGATGGGAGCTACGCGTTTCGCGCGTTGGCGCTCGGGGTCATTCTGACTCGAGCGGGCTTGGCGATGGATGCGAAAAAAGCGCTCTCGAGGGCGAGGGAGACGTTGTCTTTGGCGCTCGTGCCGTCGAGCGCGGAGATGTTGGTCACCGCCGGGCTCGGGATGACGTTTTTCAATCTGAAGACGACGGAGGCGTTCGCGTTGGGGTTTTTAATGTGCGGTATTTCGCTCGCCGTCGTCGTGCCGCCGATGGTTGAATTGACGGCGAACGGGTTCGAGCAGGAAGTGCCGGATTTGATCCTGAGTGCGAGCTCGCTCGATGGGATCTATTGCATTGTCGGTTTTGGAATCGTTTCTAGCATTGTTTTCGCGTCGAGTGGGGGATCGGCGAGCGATTTGGCATGGAGAGTGCCGACGCAGCTCGTCGTTGGCGTCGTCGGCGGATGGTTGTTAGCCGAGGCGTCGGTGAGATCCGCGTTGTTGAGTTCTCCGGGGCGCGCGAACACGCCGTTGTCAGACGCGTCGGTAATCGTGTCGGTGGTGATGGTAATCGTTTTTGCGTCCAAGGAGTTGGAGACGAGCGGAGGTGGGGCATTGATGTGCATCGTCTTTTGCGTGTCGGTCGCCGAAGCATGGAAACGAAGCGGCAGTGAAGACGCGCTCAAGGCGACGAGCGCGGTGCTGAACACGTTTTGGGCCGAATTCACCGCCCCGATGCTTTTTGTCATCATAGGTTGTACGCTGGATTTGCATGTGCTCGAGGCTGGAGACGCGGGTAAGGCGATTGGAATTATTTGTCTCGCCGGCATTGCTCGAGCCGCCGGCGTGTTTTTAGCAACCGCGAAGAGCGCACGCATGGATTTACGCGAACGCGCCTTCATCGCGCTCGCATGGACGCCGAAAGCAACCATTCAAGCTGCTCTCGCGAGCGTAGTGTACGATCAGGCGTTGACGACGCACGGCGCCGATTCAGATGAAGCCATCAATGGTAAAAAGCTATTGGTGACGGCGCTGCTTTCCATTCTCATAACCGCGCCGATTGGCGCGTGGTGCATCGCATACTTTGCGCCCAGGTGTTTAAAACGCGAAAACAAAGCGGCGCACGTGTAGATGATGACTTGATTGAGTCTTAATAGTGTTGTGATACTGAATACGTGTTGTTATTAATAACTTGACGGGGAAAACTCAAATGTCGACGCTGGCGGCGGTGAAGGCGGGCATGTCAAAGCCAGACGCGAATGCCTCAACCTCGGCGCGAAGCGCCGTAACCTTTTCGTTACCCTCGAAACCCTTCTTCCAGTCCTTGAGCATCTTACCGTGGCTCGCTTGCACTTCCAAGCACAAGTTGACGGCGCGCGCCAAGAATTCGGCGATTTGCACAAAGTCCTTTTCGACGAGGCCGCGAGACGTCATCGCCGGAGCGCCGATGCGGACACCACCTGGAGACAAGGCGCTCGCGTCACCGAAGACGGCGTTCTTGTTCAAGGTGATGTGGAGCAAGTCGCACAAGTACTCCATCTTGCTACCAGTCAAACCGAGCGGGCGCAAATCCCAGAGCACCAAGTGGTTGTCGGTGCCACCCGTGACGAGGGAGTAACCCTTGGCCACCAAAGCCTCGCCGAGCGCCTTGGCGTTCGCCTTGACTTGCTGAATGTACGTCTTGAACTCTGGAGTTTGCACGTACTTGAGCGCAACAGCGAGAGCACCGATTTGGTGGTTATGCGGACCGCCTTGAAGCGCCGGGAAGACGGACATGTTGACTCGAGACTCATAGTTGTAATCCTTACCCGTCTTCGCGTTGACGCCTCGGCGGAAGAAAATCATACCAGATCTCGGACCGCGGAGAGACTTGTGCGTCGTCGTGGTAACGATATCGCAGTACTCGAACGGTTGCGCTTGCTCTTCCGCGGCAACCAAGCCAGAAATGTGCGCCATATCCATCATCAACATGGCGCCGCACTTGTCGGCAATTTCTCTGAAACGCGCGTAATCCCAGTCGCGCGCGTACGCCGAACCACCGCACACAATCATCTTCGGGCGGAAGTCCATTGCCTTCTCCTCGAGCTTATCGTAATCGATGTAACCCGTCGCCGGATCAACCTTGTATGGCAACGACTCGAAAAAGATGGACGTGGCGCTGATCTTCTTCCCGTGCGCGTTGTAGTATCCGTGCGTCAAGTGTCCACCAGACGGCAAGTCCAATCCCATGATGCGATCGTGCGGTTGCAACAAGGCTGTGTACACCGCCATGTTCGCCGGAGATCCACTGTACGGCTGCACGTTCACGCCCCACTCCTTCGCGTCCAACCGATACGCCGCCAGCGCCCGATCCTGGCAGAGCGTCTCCACCTTATCGATCACCTCGTTCCCACCGTAATATCTCGCTCCCGGCAACCCTTCCGAGTACTTGTTCGTCAGCGCCGATCCCAACGCTTCCATCACCGGCGCCGACGTAAAGTTTTCGCTCGCGATGAGTTCAATCCCACCGATTTGTCGGCGCTTTTCCAGTTGGATGAGATCGTACACATCCTTGTCCGCTTCTTTCAGCGTCTTCAACGCTTCCGGGAACACTCGGTCCATGCTCCACGCCGCGCTCTCGTTTCCTGGTCCGGGCGCTCTCGCTGTTCTCGTCGTCGATCGATCGTCCTCTCGTCGATCGTCCTTCCGCGTCCGCGTGTGCCGGCCGTCGGCCGCCAGTCCGCAACGAAATCCATCCATCCATCCATCGGCGGGCGCGATTTCAAAAAAACCCGAAAATTCCGAGGGTTTTGTCCAGCGTCACGACTGACGGTTCGAATCGCAGCGTGTATGTATGTGTAAACAGTGAGTAATGTGTAAAAAGTCAGCACAACCGCCGTGTGACGCGTCCTCGGGAACACGAAGCGTCCGCGCCGCACACCGCGCGACGGAGCGAGAGGGAGGCGACGACGACGACGACGACGACGACGACGGCATGGGGAGGCGGAGCGCGCGCGCGGTGGTCGTCGGCGCGTGCGTGCTCGCGATGAAGTGGCCGACGGTACGAAGCGAGTTTCCTCGAGACTTGTCCAATTTCCAGGGGAAACACGCGTGTTCGAGCGAGGTCCGAATGGCGCGTCCGGTGTCGCTGCGGGATTGCTCGGAGAGCGTGGCGAGCGCGGATAAGGTGCGGGCGAACGGGGCTGGGCACAGTTGGAATCCTGGGTTGTTTTGCTCGAGCGATGGAGACGATGGGGTGAACGTGGACGCGTCTGGCGTGCGAAGCGTCTCGGCGTCGTCGAGATTTTGGTTGGATGAAGGCGGGGGTTTCGTGCGCGCGGACGCGGGGATGACGACGCGGGCGTTGCTAGATGGACTGGCGGAGCGTGGGTACACGCTTCCGGCGTTTCCGTGGTTTATAGATCAGACGATTGGCGGCGCGGTGGCGACCGCGACGCACGGGTCTTCGCTGCGATGGGGATCTCTCAGTTCTCAGCTCGTCGCGTGCACCGTCGTCAAGGCGGATGGATCGATCGATCGCTACGATGAGACGACGACATCAAAGTCACTCTTCAACGCGCTCCGGGCGAGCGTCGGGAGGTTGGGCGTTATCGTTGATGTGACGCTTCGAGTCGTTCCAAATTCTCAGGTGCGAAGACAAAACGTTGACGTAACGCCAGACGAATTTGTCGACGAAATGTTTCGCGTGCAGAACGCCGTGCGCGCGTGCGAACAAACGCACAGCGATATTGATGCCGCTTGGTCATGCGCGATGGAAAAGAAGGATATCCTCGCTCTCGACGAGAGTCAGTTTTTCTGGTACATTCCTCTTCGCGAAATGTCAAAGATTACCTTCAGGCGCGATGCAACGTACGAGACATCGAAACGGTACGACGCGCGACGACTCAGTCCCGAGATGTCGTCTGTCTCGCTAGGTTTGTTGACGAGACACGGGGAAGCGGAAACGCAACCACCGAGCTCGCCGCGCGACATCACTCGATCCGTCACGCTCATGGCTGTCGATAGCGCAGCGCCGTCTTGGGCTAGGCAGTGGAAACGCGCGACGACATCCAACATAGTGGATGTGATCGACGAACGACGCGATTCTTACCTTACAATGACTGAGCGTCAGTACGACATGCATCAAGTGTACGGATACGAGCAATGCGAAGTGGCTGTACCGTTATCCAAAGCCGGCACCTGCATGCGAGCGTTCAAAGACGCGCTGTACGGAGACCAGCAACTTGATTCAGGTTTCCGATCGCAAGCGTTGATTCGGTTTCTCAAGCCCGAGAGTGCGTGGTTATCACCGGCACATGGTCGCGTCGGAACACTCTACATCAACATTGAGGATTTCGTCACGTACTCGCGCGTCAGTAATCGACGAGGAAACGCCAAATTTGAGGATGCGTTGCGCGTCTTACGCGGATCAGAGTGTGACGGGAGATTACACTGGGGCAAGTACGGTTTTCCTAAACGCGTCGGATGTTTCGACGGTACAAAGGAATACGGCCTGTCGTTCTGCCATTTTGCGTGTTCCGCGCGTCGGATGGATCCAACGGGAAAATTCAGTGGCGCCGCCGATTTTTTGCAATTCTCTGGCATCAACTTTAAGGATTGCTGCGTCGACGGTTTGTTCGTAGAGAAAAACGGATGCGTGTGCGCGTCGACGAGACGTGCGCGCGAAAGCAATTGCTCGCCGCGAGAACTATGACTTCTAAGATTCCTACGATAAGGCTATACTACCTAATGACAAATGCTCAAGACGCCTTCGGAATTCAAGAGCGCAAACAATCTGGAATTCGGGAGTAAACCGATAGCGCTGAATGGCGGCGGTGAATGCGCGTGTAACACCGCTGGGACCGCCGGCCCGTGGACCGCTAGAGGAGCGAATCTCGCGAAACGCTCATCAGTAGATGCTAATGAAAAGATACCAACTGAATTGCCGCTCACGCTGAAAACGTCCCCGGTCGAGTTTACCGCAATGTCGCGGACTTCACTCTGGTGACCTCTGAATGTTCTGATGCGACCGCTGTATCGAGCCTTGGAGTCTAAATTCGAATCTATGACGCGAACATCCCAAAGACCGATGGACATGTCGTTCGACGCGGTCAATATTTCGTACTCATCACGGCGCGTCGCGAGTATTTTGTTGATTGCACCTTCGTGCGCTTTGATATCGTACACTGGCCGTTCATCAGTTTGGCGCGGATCGAGCGCAAACATGCGTCCATTTATAGTGCTCGCACGGATAATACCGTTTTGCTCCATTTCGAGCGCACTGACTGCACTTTCCGCTCGCGCACTGGTGAATTGTCTGACAATCTTTCCAGCGCTCGCGTCGGCCATGACCACGCCACCCAGCAATGCGCCTGCGGTGATGAAACGCCCATAGTTGGATTCACTCGCGTTCAGAGCGGTGATTCCTCCAGAATCCTTTGCAAGAAACTGCCAAACGTGTTCGCCGGTAGTTTTCCACACGTGCACGTATCCTTTATCATCGCACGAAGACGCTCGACAAACATTACCGTATCGGTCGTACGCAAAATTGAGGAAGGCACTCGCCGTGACCGACGCGTTCGGGTGAAAGTAACTCGCAAGCTCGCCTCGTTCTCCACCTATGATTGGTCCGGCAGTTCTCCAAACACGAACGACGTTGTTAACTTTTGCCAGTTTCGCGTGAACGCCATTCGTCAAAATCAAATTTTCATCTTCGCTAATGGACATTGCATGCGCTGTCGGGTTTGAAATTCTGCTGTGAACGCGCCACGAAGTGAGCGAGTCCAGGTGCACTCGCCACTGTTCTTCATCCACCATCTTCGCATTGGCCAAAACCTGAGACATGCTTAGATGCGAGTCCTCACGTAGTTCCTCTTCGGAAGCAGACTTGGTCGAAAACCAGCTCCATGGCCGCAACGCATGATCCGGCGCAGAGCGATGCCAATTCTCTGACAGATCTTCCAAGACGGAAGACGACGACGTCGTGACTCCAAGCACGTGTTCGGCGCCGTTTTGCCCGAGAACATCCGCCATGGCAGACAAAGCGTCTGCTATGATTACGTGCGCTCCGCTGGATGTATCGTTCTGATTTACACACAACGCCTTGCGCAAGACATTTACGATGCGCAAAACGACAACCGGTATCGGTACAGTCTGCACGACATGATTAAGCGCGAGGAATACGATCTCGCGTTCTTCCGCGCTACAAAAGTTTGGACGCAAGCAGGATATCAGAAGAGGTAGAACTTCTCGGACGAATGTGGCTGAACCGATCGACTTGCGTACTGAAGCCAGCACGCTCGATCGAAACAGTTCCCGCTTCAACGTCGGTCCACTCGCTCTCAAATCTGGAGAAGGCGCGCTCGAAACGCGCGTATACAAATCGAGAATGAAACGTTTGACATCATTCCGATGTGCAACCCCGCAACTCGTTTCCACAAAGCAGGCGAGACACATTGCGATTTCCATTTCGTCTTTGATATCCATTGGCGAAGAGACGTACGTCGCTACTTCTGCGCTCAAGTCGGCGAGCACAAAATGCGCGACAGTCGGTGACGACCCCCTCAATTCGCGCTCTGCCGCTAGTATTCTCGCTGCGCTTGAATCTCGAGCCTCTCTCATCCTTCCAAGCGCAGTCGCAGCTGTTCTAATATCGTGCGTGAAGAGAACAGAATCGCGCACCGCTCCTGCGTCGCTCGGTTTTGAGGCATCCATCAACATTTGAACAATGTCGCGCGCTTCGTCGGGAATGCACTCAAGCCAGGCGCGGTCGGATTCATAGAATGGATTCTTGATTCCTTTGCCATCTGTGAAAGGGCTTGTGTTCATTGGACGTAACGGCGGCGAACTGTCAAACAATCCACCCACGCGATCATCGGTTGCGATGGGCCGTTCTTTACCAGTGTAAATCACACCGACGCATTCACCCAACATTTGCAAATCGCGTCGCTGCACCTCTCGCAAAGGTGTTTCTACTACGGTTTGCGTCGCTTCTTCGGCCCCGCCGTCTTTCGACATGAATCGTTCAGTGCGCATTGGCGACGTCATGGGTCGGGGTAGCATGCCCACGCTGCGCTTCGGATGCGGAGCATCAAATATACGAACGCGTCCGTGTGCCGTGAGTTTGTCATCTCGCATGTCTCGCGCGATGACATTTTTCGCTCGCAGCGCGGCTTTGCCGAATGTCGCGTGACCGAAAGTAAGATCGATCCAAGCATGCAAGTGTTTGCTGACAGCCGCCGACTCGAACACTTCCCGGTGAATTTTGATAAAGTACTCCCCAGCACCCTCATCGACACGAGACCACTCTGGAAGGAGCAAATCGCGCATATCGACGTGTGTCGACTTGAACACGTCTGGGTTTGTGTAAAAGTCGATTGGCGCTTCATCAGGTGAAACCTCGTACAACCGCTGAAGATCTTTCGGATACTCGTCGCCAACGACGTGCGAGCGGACGATGCGTGAGAGTGTCTCTCGCGGCAATCGTCTCGCCAGCGCTATGCACACACCGAGTTCGCTGAGACAATCGTCACTGACGTGATGCGGCGGCGTAGTCGTTTTGTACGTAAAATCCAACTGCTCGTCGCCTTTTGTCAATCGCCACTTTGTCCTCGTCAAATCGCGCGCGCCATTGAGAGAACCGTCGTTATTGAGTGGGAAAGCCGTAAAGTCGATGGTCCACGGCGCGACAGCATAGAATGCGCGATCCTTACCGCGACCGGCGAATTCGTTGAGCTTTATGACGTAGTCGAGATTGCTCAACGCGCCTATTCGCCATGCTGAAGTAATCGCTCGCACATCCGTTCGCATCCGCGAATCGGCTCTTCTTCTCGCGCTCTCCGCCGAAATCTCCACTTGCCTACCGAACCCATCCCCCGGAACGATGACTCGGGCGTGGGCAGATTGGTACAGCCCTCCTATTTGAATGAGAGGCACGCCGTCCGAGCGTCCGCTCAAGGTCGAAACGTAGATGTCTTCCAACGCGAGCCGCCCAACAGCAATGTTTTTTTCATGCAAGTGCGCCACGGCGCGGCACATTTGATACGCCGCCAGAGATTTGCGTTCCGGGTCACGAAACGCCCCGAATCCATGCCTCAAACAAGTCGCCATCGTGTACTTTGGCCTCGGCTCAATCGTCACGAACGCCGAGTCTTCGCGCAAAATGAACCACGCGCACAGCGGCGCAACGTTCGGGTGACTCGATCGATACGCCGCTTGCGTCGTCCCTCGACACGCTTCCAGCCGGATAAAAATATCATCAATCGTGCGTCGAATCGTCTCGACATCCGTTCGTTTAAGTTCAACCGCCTCGACCCCGAGCACTCTCGCGAGCGTCGAGCGCCTACGCAGCTCAACGTCGCTCGCGCACGAACGCGTCACCGACAGCTCCAAAAGCCTTCCGTCTGCCGCGTTCGACTCGATGACGACGACACCGGTCGATGTATCCTCGAACGCGACGCGCGCCCGTCCCGGAAGCGCGTCGACAATCGTCCACCGGGTCATATTTTTTGTGTTGAAATCAACGCTGACGAGTCTTCAGCATCGTTCAACGTTCGACGAATCGAGACGCGACGAACGCGTGCGCGACGTAGAGCACGCCGGTGAGCACGCACGCGAGGAGACACGATTGCGCGGAGACGCACCGGCGACGTCGGCGACGATCGAGGAGGGTATCGTCGTCGCCGGGCATGAATGTGACGTCATTGTTCGACTCGCGTCGTAACGAACTAAATTTGAGACGACGAACGAAAACGCGAACGCACGCGAACCGAAGACGACGACGACGCGCGCGATACATTAGGGGGGCGAAGAGACCATTCGTGACGAGGCGTGATTCGCGGTTATGTTGCGACGCGGCGGGTCGACGCGCGACGGCGGTGGGTCGTCAAAGGGTGGGAAAACGCCTCCTCCTCCACCCAGGCGGGTGAGTCCGGGTGAGTTGCTGTCGATGAGCGCCGGAAAGCCGAGAGCGGCGGTGCGGCGGGCGGTGACGGGGAATCCGGACACGCGGGTTCGCGATTACGTCAACGCGAAGATTAAAGTGCCCAAGGTGATGCGACGGATCGATAAGTGGTCGTTTTGCGCTGGAGTGTACGGGTTGATGTTTACGGAGTACGTAGCGACGCGGTTTCCAGAGAGATTTTGGGTGTTTTACGGATGGGCGATGCCGTGCGTCGTCGTCGTGCGAGCGGTGTACTATCGGATGATTCGTTGGCAGTACTTTTTGTACGATTTTTGTTACTTTGCCAACATTGCGTGCTTTTTGTTTTTAACGGTGAGGACGAACGACGTGACGATGTTTCGGTGTATATTCGCCTTTGCCAATGGACCCGTCTTGTTAGCGATTCCGCTGTGGCGAAACTCGTTGGTGTTTCACAGCGTAGATAAAGTGCACAGTGTGTTCGTGCACGCCATGCCGTGCCTGATGACTTGGTGCGGGCGATGGTATGGTTTCGGCGATGATGAGAATAGATTGAGCGTCAAAGACATGGACACGACGTTGACCGTGTATAAGGGATGCTTGGACCTCATGGTGTATCCTATGTTCGCCTATCTCTTTTGGCAAGGATTATACTTGCTCAAAACGGAGCTTATCGACCGCGGCAAGTTGGAGCGACACCCAGAGCTCATGACTTCGCTGCGTTGGTTGGCGAACGATAGAAATTCTCCGGCAAACAAGTTTGCGTTGAAATTGATGCGGAACATAGGCCTCTTTGGCGCAGATGAGTTTTTCGACGCCGAGTGCATCAAGACGAAATTTGTCTTTGTCACGTTTCAGCTGTGCTACACCATCATCACCTTTATCCCGATTCCGTTTTGCTATTCAAATTACTACGCGCACACCGCTCTGATGTGGCTAGCGTTTGGCTCGAGCGTCTACAATGGCGCGTGCTACTACATCGACGTCTTCTCCAGGAAATACGTCGAGAGGTTGCAGCTTGCTGAAAAGCTGATTGAGAACGCTACCGAGGACGAACTCAACCATCTGTTGACGCCGGTAGACTGACCATCGTTGTAATCAAAATCTGCATATCCATGCAAAGAAAATGTTTTACTCAACTTTACATAGCGCCGCGCGCGCGATGTCGACGACGACGGACGCGATGGACGACGAGGCGGCGGCGCGTCTAAACCGCGTGCGTGAGGCTCTCCTGGACGCCGTGTCGGAGCTTCACGGCGATGCGCGAGCGGTGCTCGGCGCGGTGGTGGATGAGCACCGGTTGGTCAGAGCGAACCATCGAACCGGCGGCGCCGACGTCGATTGCCGCATCGTGAGCGCGCTCTTCCACGCGCTTCGCAGCGCAGAGATTCGTCGCGGAGACGCTTCCAACGACGGTCGAGTGACGTGCGCGTCACCGATGGGATTGGAGCGGCGGTTCACGGCGAAACAGTTGGCGAGAGAGACGGTTGAGCGAGTGCCGAACGCGTTTGCGGCGAAACATTTAGCCGACGTGCGCGTCGCCGAGGGGGAATCTGGAACTATTTATGCGTGTACGATTGAAAGGTATGCCGAATTGAGAGATGCCGGGTGCGCGATGTGCGATAAGTGCGGTAAATTTATCAGCGGCGGTGAGCGTGGGTTGTGGTGGCATCGAAAGACAAAGCACGAGGATTTGCATTCAGAGGCGATGGAAGCCGTGGATAGGGAAAGAAACGCGCTCATCGCGCTCTCAACCGTCAGCTCACAATCAGACCTCTCGGGTCAGGATTCTGCGTACGTAGATAACAAGGCGAAGAAGCTCATGCGAGAGGACGATTTGAAGGCGGGCGTGGACGCGGCGAGGCGAGGAGACGGCGCGGTGCTCGATGCGCTCATCGCAGCGAGGCGCGTGAAAGCGTTACCGCTTCCAGGCTTGGAAGCCGCGCGAAGGGGCGAATTAGCGAAATTAGAGGCGCTCGTCGCGGACGGATGGGATCCCAGTGCAAAGGAATCGGTAGATCAACACGGAAGCAACGCGCTCCTGTGGGCCGCGGGCGGCGGTCACACAGAGTGCGTGAAATTTCTCGTCGAGTGCGCCGGGATGGATCCGCAGCGCGCGGTGCAAAGTGGTCGGCGATCTTACGCCGGTAGAAGCGCCCTACACTGGGCTGCACGAAATGGACACGCGAATGTGGTGCGATATCTTCTCACGCGAGACGTAGACGTCAATTCTAAAACTGAGGACGGCTCCACCGCGTTTGCTTGGGCGTGCTGGAAGGGTCATATAGACGTCATGCGTTACCTCGTAGATAGCGCTCGGTGTGATTACCAATCGTGCAACGCCTACGGGTGTAACGTGGCGTGTTGGACGGCCATGGGATCGGGCACGGTCGAGTGTTGCGATTATCTGCGTTCGCTCGGTGTTCCGTTCAATCTCGTCAACGCCAACGGGCACTCCACGCTTCACAAGGCGGCGCAGCGAGGCAATCAAGAAATTTGTGAGTGGCTTCTCGCCCACGGCAACTTGACGTCTCGCCACGTCCAACCCGATCAGGAGGGATACACCCCATCCGCGCTCGCCAAAGTAGAAGGCTTTGCCGAACTCGCCGAATGGCTCGCCAAACGCCAAGCGCGCGTCGACCCGGATGCATCAGACAGATTAGACTAACATGTACACTACTTGTGCTTTTTAAAAACAATCAAATCGCGATAGACCTAATAAAAAAATCGCCGCTAAAGCCGAACGCCGTCCGGAAAAACGCTCACTGTCCTCCGCCCGTCGCCCCCGCCGCCCCCAACATCTGCCCGACGATCGCCACGCTCTCCCAGTACTTGGCCGCGCACCTATCCACGCAAGAATTCTCTCCGACGTTCAAATCCCCCTCTTTAAACTTTTTATCGATGCACTTTTCGTAGCACGCACCGACGAGTTTATTAAAGAGCTCCACGCGGTACTCCATCTCTTGTCCAGCCATGGCGAACGCCGCTTCGCGTTGTTCCGGCGACATTTCCGACGGATTGGTCGGGGTTTTCGCGGACATGATGGGTGTCTACGTTTCGTCCGTGCGCGCGCCTTTCGTCGGTGCGAGCCGCCGCCGTCGTCGTCGTCGTGTGAACACCGGGTGGGGCGCCGCCTCGCTCACGAAGAGGGTTCATCGACACCCCTTGGGTATTTTATTGATTAATGACCCGTCAAAACGCTGGAAAATCAATATCAAGAGTCTTTACTCGTCAACCCGCTCGTGACAACGGACAGAGAACGAACTCGGTCGTTACAACCCAACTGCCGATGCGCGCGACGTCGACGCCGACGCCCTCGGGCGTCGTCGCTCGCGAACGCGCCCGGCGACGCGAACGGTTTCGCCCCGTCCACCGCGTGACGCCTCGCACGCCGCGAACGCGATGGCGCGCGGTGGCGGACGACGCGGATGGACAGCGACGGGCGAGCCAGGGGGGACGAGCGGATCGAGCGCCGACGACGCGTGGGAACGGCGGCGCGCGCGGGAACGGCGCGTCGGGGACGTTCGGTGATGAATGCGGGGTCGATGGGGAGGCGTCGAGCGCGGTCGAGGGGACGGGAGAATGGGGAAACGAGGAAGAGGACGGAGATTGGACGTTTGAGTTTCCGCGCGAGCTCGCCGACGTAACTAACCTTTGGAGAGGCGCACCGTCGAGGTATCGCGTGTTGTTCACCACGGTGTTCGCGTTCGTGGTGTGTAACATGGATAAGGTGAATATATCGGTGGCGATCATACCCATGGCGAGGGATTTCGGGTGGTCGAGCACGACGGCGGGGTTCATTCAGAGCGCGTTTTTTTACGGCTTTGCGTGTTCGCAGTTGCCGGGTGGGTACATGTCGACCAAGTTTGGTGGGGCGAGGGTTTTGCCGCTGGGAATGTTGTTATTGTCGCTGGCGACGATAACGATTCCGTTCGTGGGGACGGATGAGAGGAGTTTGTTCATCGCGAGAGTGCTCGTCGGTTTGGGAGAAGGCGTGGCGCCGAGCGCGGCGACGGATATCATCGCTCGTAGTGTGAGCGTGAGCGAGCGTTCGAGAGCGGTGGGGTTTGTATTCAGTGGTTTCAACATAGGTTCGGTGCTAGGACTCGGTGTGGCTCCGGTGCTCATAGAAAATACGAGCTGGCGGAGCGTTTTTTGGGTGTTTGGTTCGACGGGTTTACTCTGGAGTATATGGGCGATGAAAATGTACGGCGAAGGAGGAATGATTGAGGAGAGCTATAAGGACGATCGCGTGACGGGTTTGATGGGTAAGCGTGTGTTCACGGCGGATTCCAAGGCGCAGGCGAGCGGGAAGAAGGAGGAAGACCCACCAGTGCCTTGGGGAGAGTTTATCAGCTCGTCGAGCGTGCGCGCACTCATGTACGTACACTTTTGCAACAACTGGGGCTTCTACGTCCTACTGGCGTGGTTACCGTCGTACTTTACGGATGAGCTCGGCGTTACGCTCACGAATGCATCGCTGCTCACGCTGTTACCGCCGCTCGCAAACGTTGCTATGGCGTCCGTCGCAGGACCGACAGCGGATAGAATGATTGGTTCCGGCATGGCGGTGACGCGTGTGCGAAAGACGATGCAAGCGGTCGCCTTCATGGGACCAGCTTTAGCCATGGGTACTGCGGCGTACGTAGAAGAACCCGTCGCCACTGTCGGGCTTCTCACGCTCGGTTTGTCGCTCGGCGCGTTTTCTTACGCCGGGTTGTATTCCAACCATCAAGACTTGTCGCCCAAGTACGCGAGTATTTTATTAGGCATGACGAACACCTGTGGCGCCCTTCCCGGCGTCATCGGTGTTCCTCTCACCGGTTATTTACTCAAAGAGACAGAGAACTGGGAGCTCAGCATGTTCTTCCCCGCCATGTTCTTCTACGTCACGGGAACGATCGTGTTTGCCAAGTACGGCAGCGGCGACCGCCAACCTTTCACTGGACAACCCATGCCGATCGAGGGCGAAATCGTCGATCGCAGCGGAGGAGGGGGACACTGAGCGGGTGAATGAACAAAGAGAAAGATGAGAAAAAACATTGCACGCACATTATATTTCATACCGTACATCGAGGAGGGAGACACGCGCGCTGTAACATCAGAGGTACACGTACTAGCTTCACGCCCAATAACTGTCGCACGGCGGACCGAACCCCGCCTTTGCCCGCTCGACCAGATCCCGCCGAATGCACAACAAAATCTTACACCCTCTCGGCACCTCGTAACTCTTCAACGTTTTCTCATCATCCACCAACTCCTCCCCTCGGTAAAACAACACGACATCCTCCGCGCGTTCGACGGTTCGTCTCTTTCCCGTGGTCATGTCATCGCCCCGACCCATCCCGCCATCGATCAGCGCCCGCTTCAGTTCGATCACGCTCCCGACGTTCACATCGAACGTCACCCTGTACCGACACCCGTCCCACCACGCGCTCACGCGCTCGAAATCCTTTCGCGGCGGCACCGTGGGCACGTCCGGCAAGTGTTCGAATCGCGGCGCGTCCGCTGTCGGTATCTCCTCAAACTCCGCGCCTTCGTTCTCGGGTAAGATTTCACGTTTCGCGTCGCAATCCCACGCCCCTTTCCCGACGCCGACGTCGTACCACGACGCGTTCGGCGTCGACGTCGACGTCGACATCGACATCGACGTGGCGTTCTCCCGTCGTGCGTTTCTCCCCCTCGCGCGTTCGCGTTCGCGACCGTTACGCGCGCGCGAACGAGCGCGAAAGCGAACAAAAACACGCGTCGGGTCGGGTGAATGCGAAACGACATTTTTTTTCGCGAAACGTCGCGCGTGTCGAACGACACCGACATCGCGCGCAGATTCGCGCGACCCGGCACACGGCGACGCGACGACGACGACGACGCGACGACGACTCGAAAGACGACTTGAAAGACGGGAACGAATTTAAAAAAATATGACGCATTCGTACGCGCCGATGACGACGGCGAACGCCCCGTCGCGCGGTGGCGCGGATGGATCGACGCGTGGGGTGCCTTTTGGGTGCGCGAAACGTCGGTCGACGCGAAGTAACGGTATCGTCGCTCGCGCGAGCGCACCGGTGAAGACGACGACGACGACGACCGAGCCGCTGACGATGGGTGAAGCCCGCGCGAGGGTGGACGATGGGTTCGCGCGCGTGCGGTTTTCGCCGAACGATACCGCGTCGCCGATGGAACGATGCGATCGATTATCAGAGTATTTGGGTGGACCCGAAATTTGGATGAAGCGCGACGACGTGTACGGCACGTTATCGGGAGGGAATAAGACGAGGAAATTGGAGTACCTCATGGCGGAAGCGTTGGAAATCGGTGCCACGACGGTGGTGACGCAAGGAGCGACGCAGTCGAACCATGCGAGGCAGACGGCGGCGGCGTGCGCTCGATTGGGATTGGCGTGTCGAATTCTCTTGGAGGACAGAACCGGGCGCTCTGACGAAGCGTATACCAAGAATGGCAACGTGTTGTTGAACGACATTTTCGGCGCGACGATGGAGACGCGACCGGGAGATCAAGGATTGAATATGAATGCGGAAATGGAGGCGTTGTGTGAGGCGATTCGCGCCGAAACGGGCGAGTGCGTTTACGGAATCGTAGGCGGCGGATCGTGCCCGACGGGCGCGCTCGGGTACGTTCGCGCCGCGATTGAACTCCTGGAACAAGCAGACGAGCGAGACATCGAATTCGACCACATCGTTCACGCGACAGGGTCCGCTGGGACGCAGGCCGGACTCGCCGTCGGCTTAAAATCCGTCGACGCGTCTTCGCGTCTCCTCGGTTTTGGCGTCCGCGCGCCTCGCGACGTCCAAGAAGAAAACGTCTACAACCTCGCCCGCGCCACGTGCGACAAATTCGGCGTTCCCGGCGTCGTCTCTCGCGATGACATCATCGCCGATTGTGCATACGTTGGACCCGGCGGGTACGGCGTTCCGACGGACGCGACGATCGAGGCGATTCGAATCTTCGCCCGGCTCGAGGGCGCGCTCCTCGATCCCGTATACAGCGGCAAAGCCGCAGCCGGGCTCATCGATTATTGCCGTCGCGGCGTCTTTAAAAAGGGCGAGCGCGTGTGCTTCTTACACACCGGAGGGTCGACCAGTCTTCACGGATACCTCGATTCGTTCGCGTGAATTATCTCTTCTAAACTGCATCTTCTCCTTTACCGCCGCCGGCGCAGTTTGTTGTTGTTGTTCGTTGTAAAAAACGCATGAAAAAAACGCCAACCGAAAACGTCAGTCTTTGTCGATCAAACGACTCTCGCGCGCGCGCGTTAACAACTACGAGCGTCCGAGGCACGCGAGCGCGACGACCGTGACGACGAGGCGAACGATCGGGGGAGACGACCCGACGAAACGCAAAAGACGCCGACGTGCTTGGTCTCGGCGAATCCAATCCGAATCGAAAACGAAATCAAATTCTAATGCTTCGAAACGACGCGCTGAACGCGCACGCGTGGTACGAATGGACGGCTTCTCTGGCTTTAAAAACATTCGTCGCGCCGTGTCCGAAAGGATTACCGCGACTGGAAAACGTTTCGAAGTTGTCAAAACGCGTGACGAGAATCATGGGACTCAATCCGAGCGCATTGACGCTGCAAGGAACCAACACGTACCTCGTGGGGGTTGGTAAAGAGCGCGTGTTGATCGATTGCGGGGAAGGAAGGAGCGGATACGCGGAAAACGTGATGCGAGCGATGCGGGAGTGTGGATGTGAGCGGTTAAAATGCGTGCTTTTGACGCATTGGCATCCAGATCACGTGGGCGGTTTACGAGCGTTGCGCAAGGCGTTGGGCGAACGTGTTCCGGCGTACAAGAGAGTGAGACGAAATCACGGTGAGTGGGCGATTGATGTCGCGGATGCGAAGGATACAGAAAGTCTGCGCGCGTACGTAGATGTTCAAGACGGTGACGTGATCGCGGTGACGGGTGCGACTTTACGCGCGGTACACACGCCCGGTCACACAGTCGATCACACATGTTTCACGCTCGAAGAGGAGGGCGCGATTTTCGCTGGAGACTGCGTGTTGAACGGATCGACGACAGATTTTGAGGATTTGACAGCGTACTCGCGAAGTTTAATCGCTATTAAAGAAGAGTTGGAGGCTTTCGAACGCCGAGGGATTCACGACGCGGGTGGGAAGAACCGTCTGTACCCTTCTCATGGAGACGTCGTAGAGGATGGTTGCGCCAAAGTGCTCGGGTACGTGAAACATCGCGTCAGTCGCGAGACGATTCTTTTAAACACGCTCAGAGAGCACGCGTTGAATGGCATGACGGCTTGGGAGCTCACCGTTCGCGTGTACGCCAGCATGGTTTCGTTCGTCGTTCTGTACACGTCGTGCGTCAAGATTACTCAGCAGCACGTAAACAAGTTGTTACACGACGGCTTCGTAAAGGAATCGCGAACGCGCGGCGTCATCAAATCGCTCACGTTTGGTCTTTTAGGATCAGATGTCGTGCGGTACCATCCCGTGGATCTTTAGAAGAAGGAAAAGAAGGGTTAGTCTGATTTGTTTTAGGAAGCGACTGATGAATTTGTGATGATTATGATGATGTGACGGCAAATTTACAGCGAGAAGAAGGAAAAATTTTCATCTAAAATGCAACGCCGAGCGCGTTTACGGCACGACGACGCGAAACCTTTTCGGGTTCCCGACATCGCGCGAGCGCATCGACGAGAAATACTAATCTATATAAATGCAAGAATTGCGAATGAGCGGGCGAGCGAGCAAGCGAACAGAACTCCGAGACAAATACGACCCGCTCATTTCCGCGTCGTTTGTCCCGAAGAAACGGCATCCATCAAATTTGACGTCCAACGGAGCATCAACCGTCGACAACTCTCTCGAATTTCAGCATCCAAACACGCGGGGGTGCTAGCGCGGGCGACAATCATGCCCGCGCGCGACTCACGGGCGATGCGCGGGGAAATTTGCATGCTCGCGAGCTGACGCACTGCGGTTAAGGCTTCGTCCCGCAGTGGCTCGGCGCGTTCTGAGAGAAGAAACAATTCAATCGTCCGAGCGTGCCCAGCCACGTCCGCCTCATTGGCAGCGAGAAAGTACGACGTTTTGGACCTCACGACGCCTCGACAGTCGTGAAGACTGATTTGACGTTCGGTGCGTTTGCGAGCCGAAGGTGGAGCGCGCATGTCGTCCGAGAGAAGAAACAAGTCGACAAATGGCGTTTGCGAACGCCCGCCGACGAGCATTTTATCTCCCGAGTTGTTCCGCCTCCATGAGCATCAAATCGTACATTTGAAACGAATCCAGCGTCGTCCCCGTTTCGCCATCCCTAAACACCGTGCGGTCCCCACCCTGCGCCGCGCTCCAGACGTTTTTCTCGTACAACATGGCGGGGAGCGTCGCGAATTTCCCACCCTTGCTCAACTCCTCCAAATCGTGCTTGGCCCAAAGCATCTGCACTGTCGGTCTCGAGTAAAACGCCCCCGTTTTCTCCGATCGCCAAGCCTTTGGACAGTCCAACTTTTCGCACGCAGCCTTGAAATCCGCCCCGTGATTCGCGCTCTTCGGTCCGGCGACGCAGTGCGCGAGCTCGTGTCGTAAACACCCGAGCGCGTTGTCAAACGATGGATCGATGCACAGGTACTTGCTCACGAAGACGTCCCCTCTGGGCGTTCCCGTCTCGTCATCGTCGTACAAATACGTTATCCCGACGTAGGACTTGGCGGCGTGCCAACCGAGACGCCAGAGGTTTTCATCCAAACCCGCTCGGCGACGCTCAAAGGCAAAGAGTCTGTTAATCAGCCCCCAACGCAAGGATAAATCCGCCCCCGTTGACTTCCACGCGCGCTCGAAGGATGCGAGATCGTCGTCGGTGGAATCCGACGGTCCGGACGTCGACGCGCGCGGCGTCGCGGTGCGACCTCGACGCGGATTGTGCTGCGTTCGTCGTCTTCTGTGCACAACGGTATCCGAACGCGTAAGATGCGCACGGTCTGCGGCGACGCGGGTGACGGAAACGCGCGCGGTCTGCGACGACATGACGAAAAGCCTTCTTGGGTTCGCGCGTCCGTGTCGGTTCGCGCTGTGTGATCCGCGCGTGCGTCGTGAACGCGACGCGGACTGAGGCCTCGTCATCTTGTTTCGAGTCGCGTGCGAGTTTCCAAATCGCATCACTTGAGGGGGCGGCGGAAAATAGGGAAACGGATATTAAAGCGCACGAGCACAATGTCAGACATTACAAACCTCGCGTGACTCTAAAAAACAGACGTTCGTCCACAGTTGGCGCGTCATCGTCGGGTGAAACTAGTATGGCGGCGAAACCGCTTAGTTGTCGACAATGGTAACCTCAACTTCGACACCCGGTTCGATGGAGATGGACGTGATTTGCTTCACGACATCAGCCGGGGAGTGCAAGTCGATCAAACGCTTGTGGATGCGCATTTGGAAGCGATCCCAAGTGTTGGTACCTTCACCGCACGGAGACTTGCGCACCGTGAGCTTGAGCACCTTGGTCGGCATGCGCACCGGGCCCTTAACCTTGAGGCGCTTGTCCTTGGCGCCACGGATGAGGTCAGCGCACACCTTCTCGAGGTTCTTAACGTTGCGAGAGGTGAGCGTAATGCGGATGCGGTGCATCTGCTGTTGCTGTTCCTCAGCCTTGGCGGCGGGCGCCTTGTACGGGGCAGCGGCGGGAGCGGTGGCGGACATCTACGCGCGTCGCGAACGAAAGAGATCCAAACAATCGCCGTCAGTCATCGCGTTCGTTTACGTACGTCTCGTTCCCCATCGCAAACACCGCGTCATCACGCGTTCCCATCGAATCGCATCCGTCACCAATCACATCCACGGGTTTAGGGCTTACACCCGCGACGCCTTCCCATGCACACCGAAAGACGTCCCCTGCGACCGACGCGACGCGATTCAACCGCCGAAACCCAACGAACGAAATCCACGCGTACCTTTTAGTTTATTTTACGCTCGAGTCGAACAATCCACTTGGTTGGATCCGTCACTGAAGCGTGTACGGTTAAGGCGGATCCGTCGGCGCGGGGCTGAGAGATGTCCGCCTCGCGAGGACGCGACACCTTCGCAGTCGAACCGATACACATACTTTCACTGATTTACAATACTGCTGATTTTTCGATACTCTGTGTACTACATCTCTATTCATACATAATGATCCCGCCATGAGAGGGTACATTGGAGGTTTGTGACTCGTCAATCTCATCTTTATCCCGATGTGACTGACCCATTCGAACGGATCTCTCTCGTTCGGTTTCCTTCGGTGCGTCGCGGCGGCGCGACGGCACAGCGACGCGCGAGCGACGTGAGTTGGAACGAACGATACCTTCTCTTCTAGTAAAACCGGTCAGCATGCACGCGGCGCGAGGATTGAGCGCCAAGCACGCACTCGGCGGGTCCGCCCAGGCGAAGAAGGTTTTGACGAGATCGTCCACGAACCAGGCGCGACCGGGAGCCGCGACTCGTGGACACCGAGGCGCGGTGACGACGCCGCGGGCGGAGATCAAGGAGATCAACATGCCGGCGTTGTCTTCGACGATGACGGAGGGTAAGATTGTGAGCTGGTTGATGTCGGAGGGCGACGCGATCGGTAAGGGTGACGCCGTGGTGGTGGTGGAATCCGATAAGGCTGACATGGACGTCGAGTCGTTCGTGGATGGTATCATCGCGCACATCGCGGTCGAAGACGGGGAGATGGCGACTGTTGGTGCGCCGATCGCGTACGTCGTGGACGACGAGAGCGAGATTGCGGCGGCCAAGGCGAAGGCGGGCGGTGCCGCTCCGGCCGCGGCGGCTGCTCCGGCGCCAGCTGCGGAAGCTCCGGCCCCGGCGGCCCCGGCGGCGGCCCCGGCCCCGGCTGCTCCGGCTCCGGCTGCTCCAGCTCCGGCGGCCCCGGCGGCGGCTCCGGCGGCGGCTTCCGGTCGCATCGTCGCGACTCCGTACGCGAAGAAGCTTGCGAAGAAGCACAAGGTTGACATCAAGACGGTCAAGGGCACTGGCTTGAACGGCCGTATCACCGCGGTTGACATCGAGACCGCCGCTGGTGTTCCGCCGAAGCCGAAGGCTGCCGCCCCGGCTGCCGCGGCCGCCGCTCCGGCAACCAAGCCGGCTGCCGTCGCCCCGCCGGCGCCGGCTGGTACCGTCGTACCGCTCTCTGGCATGCAAGCGGCCGTCGCCAAGAACATGATGCCGTCTCTCTCCGTGCCGGTGTCTCGCATCGCGATGAGCATCTGCACCGACGAGTTCGACAAGCTCTACGCCACCCTCAAGCCGAAGGGTGTCACCATGACTGCCTTGCTCACCAAGGCGGTTGGCGTCGCGCTCGCGCAACACCCCATCATGTTCTCCACCTACCATGATGGCCAAGGTATTGTTTACAATGACAGCGTTAACATTGCCTGCGCCGTCGCCCTCGAAGACGGTTTGATCACGCCGGTGTTGCGTGACTGCGGCAACGTCGATGTCTACCAGCTCGGCCGCGAGTGGAGCGGCCTCGTCAAGAAGGCGCGTGGCAGCGGCTTGTCCCCGGCTGACTACGCCGACGGCAACTTCACCATCTCCAACCTCGGTATGTTCGGTGTCGACCAGTTCGACGCCATTCTCCCGCCGAACCAAACCGCCATCTTGGCCATCGGTTCTTCCAAGAAGACCGTCGTCCCGGTCGGTGGCATGATCGGTGTCAAGAGCATCATGACTGTCAACATTGTCGCCGATCACCGTCACGTCAACGGCAACGTCGCTGCTGACTTCGGTAAGACTTTGCGCGAAGTCATCGAGAACCCGAGCAGCTTGACTCTCTAAGCTCTCAGCATGCGACGCGACAAAAGTGAAAAGGGGGTGGAATTTAGCGGCTGATTCATTTTAATACAGCAAATGCTTGTGTATTTATCAACAACGAACGCGCCCTTCAGACACTAGACGCTCAAAGAAAAATTCTAGAAGTTAAGGCTTGAAACATTAGAGTTGCGAAGAAGACCACGACTTGGCCACGGCATCGAGAAGTCGCTCATGGAGCGCTGCCGAGGCGGCGATGATGCCGCGATCGAGACCCTCGATGTAACGACCGCCCGCAAAGTTGAGCGGGGCGCCGCCGGCGTCCGAAACGCGACCACCAGCCTCTTCGACGAGAATCACGCCAGCCGCGTGATCCCAAATCTTTTCTCTGTAACCCGCCTTCGGGAACTTCATGAAGACATCCGCGTCCGCACGCGCGACTGAACCGTACTTGACTTGAGAATAAATACGGAGCGGCTTCGACTCGATGCCCAAGTTGGTGGCGACGGCAGATGTGAACCCTTGAGAAGAGTTTGCCTTCATCACTGGCTCGGTAAACTTGGCTTTTCGCGGGTCAAAGGCATCGCTCACGCTCACCTTGGCTGGTTCAAACTTCAAATTTGGATCGCACGGGAAGACGTACGCACCATGTCCTCGGACAGCGGTGAAAATGCATCCCTTGTACCATCCGAGAGAATCGCCCGCAAGCATTTTCGACACGAGACGCGGAGAGAAACCATAACTGTAACTCGTCTCAAACTCTAGAACATCGCCTTGTTTCGGCATGTTCGGGCACCCCATCACTCCCACTTTCAAATCACCTTCATCCATGAGCGCGAGCGCGATCGCATACTGATCACCACGAACGAAACCGAGCGTGCCGTCCACGGGATCCAGAATCCAGTGCTTGCCCTTCGCCCCGCCACTACTCTGTCCTTTGTTGATCGCATCAACCACCTCTTGCGAGCTCAATTCCGGCGCATCTGAACCCATGTGCGCCTTGAGCGTCTTATTGACCAAATTTACAACCTTGGCGAGCGTTTCCGCACCGCCTTCACCGCCTTCAGTAAGCGCCTCCGAGTCCTCCTCGCCCACGAGCGTCATATCTGGAAAGTCTTGCGCAATGCGCCTGTAGATACGATACGACGCGATGACGATCCGTCAGTCTCCTGCACTCACGCGCGAAATTAAAAGCAAACGATCGCGCGTCTCTCCATCTCTCCATCGAAACGTCGCCTCACGCACCAAGAAATTATCGCTTGCGCCGCGTAGTCTGCCAGCGTCACGAGCGACCGATCCTCCTTTGTCTCAGCCTGTTCATCCATCCGCATCAGCTGTCCTTGCACGTCTTGGCACAGCGTGCTCGCCAAGCGAACCGCCTCGAGCGCCGTTTCGAGTTCGCGCGAGTACTCCCCGCCATCGAGGCCGAGATCCGCGGCGGAATCCGCGCTGAGAACGGCGGCTCGTCGCTGAAAAGCGTGGGGTTTACAGCGACGGTGCGACGACGCGCCGCGCGCCGCGCGAGCGCGCGAGCGCGCCGCAGGCGAGCTCGCGATGGACGCGGTGAAACCGCTCGTGGCGAGGGTGAGAGACATGCGTGCGAGGTGCGCGCGACGCGTGAGAGGCGACGGACACTGGCGATTTGTGTCAGGTTTTCCTCCACTTTTTGAACACTTGTATCAAACTGGACGCGTGCGCGAGTTTGAGAGAGAGTTTGATTCGACGGATCGAGAGACGGGACGGGGAGGAAACCGGGGCGTTAACGTGCTACATGAAAAGATTGCATTGATGAGGGCGCGATGTGATGAAGTGTGGGACGCGTCAGAGGGACCGGACGAACGGAGATTGGTCCGACAACGCCGACGATGTTTGATGTCAGTCGGTTGATCCGCTCGGCCGACAGTTCACGGATGCGACGGATCATCGGATTCTGTGAAGGAACACCGGATGCGGACGGATTTGGCGTCGAGGTCCCAACTCACGGTGTAGCACGCGAAGACTAAGGAGAGCACGGCGAGCCATTCGGCGGCGCCAACGAGAGAGTAGGCGCGTTCCTTTGTAACCGTCGCACTCAATCCGGTGAATAAAAATGTACCCGTCGCCGCCGCCACCGCCGCGACAACCTTCCATCGCATGCTCCAAATGGAAATGGCCCCCGGGTGATACTTAAATTGCACTATGAGACACACCAACCATATCCAGAGCGCGAATAAGAAGGAAAACGCCGCCGTCACGTGCGCTCGGAAGCTCTCCTCGTAGTTTATCGCCGCCGTCAGCCCCAAACAAATCGAAGCAATATACCCCACCACCGCGCTTCTAGACGCGTGTTTCCTCCATTTATCGCTATCATTCGTCGCGTATCGCTCCATGAACCGCCTCACGATCCACACTTGCGTCAATAGGACCCACGAGGCAAAACTGAGCGCGAATTCGCTCACGTAACTCTGCGGCTTGCCCATGAACGTCTCGGATATGATTGGAAACACGTCGCTCTTTATCGTCTTTTGCGACGTTGCAAAGCCGTAGGTGATTATGATGCTCGCCACAGTGACGACGCACGCGCATCGCACGAGCGTCGACGCTCGGACCTATCGTCAAAGCGTTCGTCAGTTGCGCGTTCACTCAACAGAGTCATTTAATCATCTTCCACGCGTCCTCGTCCTCGTCCTCGCATTTCATCGCCCGCGGTCGCGTTCAACGCGTTCACAACTCGCACCTCATCCGACACTCGTGCGCATTCGCGCGGCGTCGTCATACCGAACGACGACGACGCGTCAGCGACTGCAGCCAACAGCACTGCACTAACCGACGCTCTGCGCGGCGTTCACACTCACCGTGAGTGACTCACGCGAATGGCGTCGCGAACCCGGGCAGACTTTCGCGCCGCCGGACGGGCCAAGGTACGCATCGATGGCGCGCGAATCCGATGGAACGCGAATCTACGCGAGCGTGTGCGCGGCGAAGAGGAACGGATGGATGGACTGACGCATTCAATTTTTGGATTCATCTTCGATAGCTCGAGGCCTTCCGCGCGAGACGCACCGGAGGGGGCGATGAGACGCCGACGGACACCGAACGTGGAGATATAAGTGCGTTTTCGCGAAATCTGGGCGATGCGGGGACGGCGGGGACGGAGAAGGAGTCGCGGGACGTTCGCGATGAGACGCGTGAAGTGCGAGAAGCAAACGCACAGAGAGCGAACGAGGAAACGTCTACGGATGAAGAGGGAACGCGACGCGAGATTGAGGCGTTGCGAGAGGCTTTAGAAGCATCGAAAGCGGAGACCCGCGCGGCGAGGGAGGAGACCGCAACGGTTCGGTCGGAACTCATCGTCACGCGTAGGAGCGCTTCGGAAGCGAAGGCGGAGCTCAAACGCGCTCAGACGGAAATGGAAACAGCGAAAGAGTCCGCCACGGCGGCGAAGACGATCGCCGACGCGTCGAGCGGGTCGAGGGTTGAGTTGGAGCGTCGGTGTGAGGAGGCGGAGGTGGCTCGGACGCGAGCGGAGCGCGAACGCGATGACGCCCGAGCCGACGCCGAGCGACTGGCGTCGATGCGAGACGAGTTGGAGTCGAAATTAGAGGTCGTCACCGCGGAATCTCGCGCCGCAGATTCACGATCGACCGCTTTAGCGGCAGTGACGAGTGAGAGGAACGCCGCGATCGCTGCTCGCGACGCCGCGATGGCGAAGTTGCGAGGGTTGGAGATTGAACTCGAGGAGAGCAGAGAGGAGCAATCGCGCGCCGAGGAGGAAATCATGCAGCTGAAGAGGGATTTAGACGAGCTTCGCGCAGAGCGAGACGGCGCCGTTGGCGGTGCGTCGGCGCGTGGTAGCGATATTGATCCATCGAGTGTTCGACGTGGGGAGTTTTACACCGAAGAAGATATCGCGACTCAGCAAGAGGAGAAGTATGCGTTGCTCGCCGAGCTGCGCGAGGAGCGCAAGAGGAGAACCGCGGCAGAGGACGAATTGGCAGAATTGACGCAAAACCAGCTCGACATGAACGCGCGCGCCGAATCCGCGTCGCGAGTCGCCGCCGTGGCTGAGATTGAAGCCGACGACTACCGCGATAGGGTATCGCAGTACAAAAAGGCGACGAAGAATGCGGAACGAAGAGCAGAGGATTTGACGCGACGAGTGGAATTGCTTGAGCGCGTCGTCGTCGCGGCCAAGAAAGAAATCGGTGATACGAGCGATGATTTTGACGAGAGTTTGCACGAACGCATACGCGCGTACGTGGCTAGGAAGATTAGACACTTGGAGCGCGCGTTGGCAGAATCGGCGGAGGAATCTCAGCTGTTGCGTGACAAGGCAAAGGAGATGGGACACTCGAGAGTGCTGAGCGCGGTGGACGCGGACGAGCGCGTCGCCAAGCTCGTCGAGGTTCGCGACAAGCTCATGGAGGAGCTCAACGAGCAAGTACTCGAGCTCGAACGCCTCGACGGTGAAATCTCAAAGCGTGACGCGCAAAAGAGCGAAAAAGAGGGTGAAATCGCCGAACTCGAGACGAAGCTTGCACAATCCAACGCCCAAAACGCGCGTCTGCTCGAAATCATTGAAGAGCAAGGAAAATGGGGCATGGACGACGCCCACGGGTCTTCCGCCCCGAAAACCACCGTCTCTGCGCCCGTGACGCCGGTAAAATCCCTCGCGAGACACGTGCAAGCGCAAAAACGCGAAGCGTCCGCGGGAGAACCAATCAAACTCGACGGCGTCCTTGGCCACAAATCGCTCCTCGCATCCATCGAAGCGAGACTCTTAGAAATCCACAGTTTGTAGTCATTCCATTCGTTGTATGTATCATCTAGCGGTCACACAAAGTCTAGCCGGGTTCAATCGATGAGCCTACATTCAAATCGCTCTCTCTGTTACAAATACAACTCTAATGGCGTTCCTCCTCGCTACCAGTTCTACTTTTTATTTCCCGCTTTTTCGTAAGCCTCCTCCGCCTTTTCGTACGCCTCGTGCACGTGATCGCACACGCTAATCACATCCAACAGCGCGTCACGCATCGCCGTTCGCGCCGTCGTGCCATTCGCCCCGGTGGTTTGCACGCGGACGTTGACGCGACGCTCCATCGGGTGCGGCACCGAGTACCCGCAGAGTTCCACGGCGGGATTGCCATTGAGAACGTGTCGCAGTGCGTTCCCGAGGGTGTGATCCTCGTTCTCGAGCGTAAACGTCGCTTGGTTTGCGGTCGACGCGTTTGCGTGCGACATCTTGGCGTCGGCGTCGGCGCGAGAGGGCGAATGGCGTCGAGCGCGCCGCCGCCGCCCTGCCCCGTGGCTCACGGGTTTCATATTCTGATGATCAGAACAGCATGTAAGACATAATTGGGGAATGTGCCTTTTGGTCGAAACTCATTTGATGGATTGTAAAACACTAGAGTACTTTACGTGCGCTTTTTCTCGGCGTTCGCGAACGGCGCGCGTTTCAAAACGCGACGACGACGAAGTCGAAGTCGAAGACGAAGACGAAGAGGCGATGCACGCGACCACGACGATTGCGCGTGTGGTGACCTTTACGAGCGAACGCGGACGCGCGCAACGCGCGAGCGCCTCCTCTGGATCCTCTGGGTCGTCCTCTGGTCGACCTGGGCGCATGCACGTCCCGAGCGACGCGTTTCAGGGCCGCTCGCCCGAGGTTGCGGCGAGAGACGCGCTCAAGCGATTGTTCACCATGGTTGCGGTGCGAAGCGTGATCGAGGCGGAAGGAGATTCGGAGACTGGGAGACTGTTGCAGAAACACTTGGACGAGACACCCATGGTGAGCGACGGAAACGACTGGGTGAAGGGGCTCATGGCGAGGGATGAAGACGCGGCGAGATTGACGGCGTTGAAACTGTTGGATGTGCGGAAAACGTATGCGGATGAAGTTTTTGATTTCGATGCGTGCAAAGAGGTGGTGATTGAGGAGATTCGGCGAGAGAATGACAAGTTGATGGCGGACTACGTCAAACGGTTGATGCCGACGACGGATGACAAAAATTGAGAAGCGGCTCGCTCTTGTTTTGGATTTAAATCGCTGTAGTAGCTGGCTGCCGTTGTATAAATAAACAAATCAATTATTTTACACTTTGCTTTCAACGCGTTCTTCTTCTGGTGTACACGAGAGTTTGGGGTGATTAGCATAGGTAGCCGCGACAGTTGTCGGCTCCGCAGTAACACGGCACCTTGCCGTCCTCGCTCTCAAATCTGTAATTGTAAGTGAGCTCTTCGCCCGCCTTGACGTCGTTCCGCGCAAAGAATATAATGTGGTTCTCGTTGTCAACCTTGACAATTTTCGAGTACATGTTCGGGTTGCAGCTGTGATTAGTGAAACGAGCGAAATTACCTCTAAAGGTGCAATCGACGACGGTGTCGTCGTCTTGCTTCAAGAGGTAACAATCGACGCCAGATTCCTCGTACCGAGCCTCACGCAAATCGGCAACGGTGCTCCTACACGTCTCGCCCTTGAATTGCGTCACCATCGAGCCCGCCTTGTGCGCGACTTTCGCGAGAAGGCCCCAACCGTGGATGTTTGACTTGGCAAAAGTGAGTCTGTCCGAGTACGTGCTCGTCATGTGCTCGAGCTTCTCACGCATTGTCATTCCCTGTTGCTCAACAGCCTTGTCGCTGTTCACAGCCGCGGCACCGCGCGCTTTACGGTCAGCTTGGAGCGCTGCAAACTCGCTCGGCGTATACTTTTTCGAAGCTATGAGGTCTCGCTTGAAGACGCCTCGAGTACCTCGCACTATGTACGGAGTCAAGCCGACAAAGAGACGTTTACCCGTTTTGGGTGGCGGGCCCGTCATCTTGGCGTTCTTGTCGTTCTTGTTGAGACCAAGACGCTTATACACGTTCGCCTGGATCTCTTCGAGTTGTTTGCGGCTCAATTTCCTGTGGTGTACAAAGCCCTTGTCCATGGGATTGAGCACCTTTTCGCGATAAATCTCGCATCCCCAAATTTCAAGCCATTTGCCGAGGGTGATGAGCGTCCTGTTGCTCAAGATGACGCGGATCACCTGCTTCCATTTCTTTGACGCCTTGTTCCCACAGTGCGCCTCGTACTTATTGCACTCGTAAAACACAGGTTCATCCATGACGATGCACTCACGGCACAGACATTGAATTCTCTTTGCTTCGACGTGGTACGTACCCGGCACGCCTCTACACACGATGCTCACCTTTTCAGGTAAGTCTTCCGGTCGATACGTACGGAAAGGCTTATCGTCGCCGTCCGATTCATCATCAGAACCGTCCATATACGGCGCATCGTCACCGAGTGCGATGCGACGATCGATTTCATCATCTTCAAACTCTTGCGGAACGGAGCAAACAGAGTAGGTGGTGTCTGGATTCTTTTGACACGTCCACATGTCGGCGTCATCTGCAGAAAACTTCTCGGCAAAGCTCTGAGGAACGCGTCGCCATTTACCGCACGATGCGTTTTCGCATTGCACCCAAGCCTCCTTCTCTCGAGGCTTCTTGGGTTTCGCGAGCTTTGCGATTTTCGCTCGATCCGCTTGATTTGCCGGCCGCTTGGCTGAAGGAAACTCTGCGTTCGCCACGGCGATTTGTGTCTCGACATGCGTGTTATTTGTTTGCGCACCCTTGACCGGCTCCGGAAGGAAGCTCAGATCCGGAGTTTCACCGTCATCGATGAATCGCAAGTTAAGCGCATCTCGAGTAAAGGACATGAGTTGATCCGTACCGTCGTCAAAGACAATCTTGTACCTGATGCCAGTGCGCGTGATGGTGACGTCAACCATCGTTCCGTCTTTCCATTGAGGCGCAGCGAGCGTCCCGAGATCGACTTGAACGCGCTTGTCAAGAAGTGCACGAGCTTTGGCCTCTTCCCCGCTCTTGTCCTCGAATTGGTCGTTCTCAAACGTACCGAGACCGAGGCCCAGCAACGCGAGTTTACCTCTCGATCCCGTTTGCCTCGGTCTCTTTGGCTTCCTCCCGGGAAGACCGAGGGCAGCCTGAGAGCGCGCCACACCTTTGTTGCTCGAGACGAGCACGGTGATGCCGTTCTCATCGAGCCATTCACCGAGCGTCTTGTCGAGTTTTCCATCGGCAGATTGAACCTTGATTGAGATTTTCCACTTCTTCGTGTGTTTCATCCCGGCGTGCGCTTCCCATCGGTTAGCCTCCCACAACGCGGGCGCGTCTTGGTTGGCGGTGTCAGCGTCACGATTACACTTGCTGCACAGACACCGGATGAAGGTGTCGGCGGGTCTGAAGGTGCCCTTGAACGAGGCACATCTTACCTGCACTTCTGGCAGCTCGGGACGAGGGACGTTGCCCGCCGGTACGGGTAGTCCTCCCGGCAAAGCCGCGTATTTTGCGCCCGTCGTCGCGGGCGCGGGTTTATCCGGTAATCCAAAAGTGATGGAATTCGGTGAGCTCTCTGATGATTGATTATCCAGTCGCTTTTGCTTTTTGGCGTCCGGAGGCGATGCCGAATCATCGTTCACCATTTGACGTCCGGGGAGATTGACATCCACAGCAGAGTCGGTGGCGGCGTCCTCGGCTTCGTCATCCGTCGGCGTCGGATCGTAAACGTCATCTATATCCACGGAGAGTTCATCGTCGTCGAGCTCCATGTCGTCATCGTCTTGTGAGTCCTCCATATCGCGTTTCGTCGCGTCGTCACCCATTGACGTTACTTTGTGCTTCTTCTGAGTCGCTGCGACTTCCGTCGCTGAGGTGGTGTAACTCGGCTCAGTGGCATCGTCAGCCTCCTCCTCGTCGACGTCCTCCTCGTCGTCGTCATCTTCATCGTCACTCGCGTGGAGGACGCGTTTACGGATTCGATGCTTCACGGCTGACCCGGGGGTATCATCGTCGTTCTCGTCTTTGATGTCAGCCTCCGTTCTCGGGTGTCCGACGGGCGCGTAATGACGAAACTTGGCGCACTTGGTAATGTCATACTCGGAATCAGAACTCAGCTCTGATTCTTCAGCAATCCCCTGCGCTGCTAACGCTTCGCGACGCTCGCGTTCTTCTTCAGCCTTGCGTCGGGCGGATTTCGACGGTTGACGCTGTTTATTCGCGCCACATTCCAAAAGTCGTCCCTCTTCGCCGATGCGCAACCCTTCCGTTCCGGCGTAAATCTGCGCCCGGTCGCTGTCGACGCGACAGTGTCTGTGACAGTAAGACAGCAACTGCAACGGTGATTCATCATCGTCGCCGTCGTCGTTGGCGTCCAGATACAGACCAGTCGCGCGAGCGCAGAGAGGATGATACGCGAGGTAACACCCGGGGTGACAGCATTGAATCTTCGCGCCCATTCTCTGCTTGCACACCGTGCACAGGAGAGACCAGCGCTCCTTTTGGATATTGGCAATGTTGTCGATTGGCTCCATTCTTTCAATGTCGAGCACCGTCGTCTCGGGAATCCATTGACAGCAAGCGCTGTGCGCCCACAGCGAGGGGATGGTGGTCGGTTTGAGCGCGCCACCGCCGACGGGGCATAAACAGCAGAGTGGCGTCTCGCTCACGGCGCCGCCCGTGTGTTCGCAAGCGCGACACAACCAACCGACCGTGTCGTCTGGGACGTCTGGAACGCCGTAACAAGACTGGTGCACGGTCACGGCGCACGCTTCGCACGTGATGAGCTGATCAAAATCGAAATCACGTTCGTCGTCGCACACCGCGCAACGATCGACGCTCCAGCTCACGTGCACGAGCTCGTAATCGACGGGCTTGTTTGACACCTTTTCTTCTTCACCCCCTCCATCCTTCCTCGAGCGACTGGAGACCTCTTTACCGTCCAAAAAGCGACCTATGGGCATTTTAGCCGGTTCAACCATGCGCAGAGACGTCTTCCACTTCTTCGCCTGTCCCATGCCGGCGTGCTTTTCAAACTCTGTCGGAGTCATCAGGCTCGCTTGTCCGCCGCAGTCGGAGCAATGACACAAGACTTGGTTCGTCTGTGTGAGGTATTCGGCGGCGACGCCGTTACATATGACGGAGAGTCGTTCGGGCATCGCGCTACCGTCCGGCAAGGTGGACATGGCGCCCGCTTTCGAGCGTCTCGAAGCCTTGCTCTCGTCCGCGCTCCTCGGCGCCCGCACCTTGACCTCCTTCTCGTACGACTCTGGATGGATAATTTTGTCGTAACGCTTGCGTTGTTGCTCATCCAGCTCACCGTTCGCGCTCATTTCTAAAATCATGTCTCTAAAATTGTTCGCCTCTTCTCGCGCGAGCTCTTCGTAGCGCTCGCGCTCGTTGGCGTCTAAATCTCTCCACGCGGCGCCTTGCGAGCGATACACCTCGGCGAAATTGATATTGTCTTCGCCGTGTTTCTCCTTGTACTCGGAGAAAAAGTCTGCACTGAAGAGCTGCCACGAGCTCTTCGGGCGCTTTGGAATGGTGTTTTGCTTTTTCGTCGCCGCGTGCGGAGATTTGATCGGCGATTTCAAGGGCATTTTCTTCAACATTAATCGCGCCTCCTTCATCGCCTTGGACGGACGACCCACGCGTGGCTTGCTCAAAAGCTTCTCGAGACGTTTGCGCTCTTTTGCCTCCTCTTTGCGCGCCGCCTCGGCGCGTGCTTCTTCAGCCTGTCGTCTTTCTGCAGCCATTTGTGCGGGTGTCTTGCTTCTGCACGACGGACACGAGTACGCCACCTCTTCTCCGTACTTTTCCTCCCTGTCCAACACGTCCGCCGCCGCCGCGTCGCACTCCCTGTGAATCCACATGTCGCACTTGTCGCACCCAACCATCGGATCCCCGGCGCTCCAGTGCCAGACCTTATCACACACCGGACAATACTGCCCTTCTTTGTGCAATTTCGCGCACAGCGCGCACCTACCGCGCCCGCTCTTGGACAGCGTCTCGTCCGCGACGCCGCACGACGAACACTTTGGCGGTCCTCGGTCGACTGAACACGGCAACCCGATAGCCACCGACGCATCCTCCGCCGTCCCCGCCGCTTCATCATCATCAATCCCCGACGCCGCGAACGCCCCAGCGCCCAACCTCGCCGTCCCCCCAGCCTCTCTAAAATACTCCCCCGCCTCGACGCACGCCTCTCGAAACGCCGTCGGACGCAACCGTTTCGCCACCCTCTGCAAATCCAAAACCTCCCTATTCACCTCATACGGCGCCAACCGATCCGCGGTGGCCCAACAGTAATCCCTATCCCTTCCCTTCGACGCGCTCGGTCCGAAAAACATCACGCACACCGTTTCCGGCGCGCACTCTCTTCGCACCGCCGCCGGCGCTTCGCGCGGTTCCAGCACCGCCCCGGGCCAGTACGGTTCATTCTTCCGTTCCGTCGCTCGCGCGTACACCAGGTCTCCGCCCAGGTATTCCCCCAGCGGTGCCTTTGCGATCGTTCCGATCGCTCCGACCGTCTCCGTCGTCCAACGCGCCGACACCGACGCCGACGCCGCGCTTCTCCCGGCGTCGTCGTCCGCGTTCCATCCTTCCCGCTGCGCATCCATCATGGCGCGCCTCGTCTTCGCTCCCGACCGTCCGACCGATGCGCCGACGCGATCCCGACCGACGCGATCCCTTCCGACGCGATCCCTTCCGACCGACCGGTCGCCGTGTGTCGTCGCCGTCGTCCGTCGGTCCGTCGGTCGGTCCCGGACGGAGCCTCGGAATGAATGTGACTTTTAAGTTGGCGCCCCACGTGTGTGTGTGGTAAAAGGTAAAAGGTATCCGCCCGTCCATCGGACGCCGATACCAAACCCTACGGATTCAGGCGCCGAACGGGACCGAACCGAACCTGGAACCGGACGGGACGCGCGCGGTCGGTCGATCGATCGATCGATTGACTCGTCGATTGACTCGTCGATTTGTCGTTAGGGTCGTCGGGATCCGATGATCGAGATCCGAATCCGAATCGAATCCGCGGCGGTCCGCGATGTAAGTACATACACTGTTAGTACATACACGTGTGTGTGTCTATGTGTCTGTGTGTCTATGTGTCTATCTGTCTCTCTCTGTGTGTGTAAACAGTGTGAGGTTAGTGACGACCACGGCGAATCGACACCCCCGACCGCGATCGATCGGTGCGAGGAGAGGTCGTGCACGGTTGATATCGACGGGTCGTGAACGGTCGATATCGGTGGGTGGTGACACACACGAACGAACGAAGGGTCGGTCGGAGACCCGAACGACGGAGCGACGGGTGGATTTGACGATGGATGAATGAATGGATGGAATGGAACGGTACCCCGACGCGCGCGGAACACCGCGACGGGGACGGGGACGACCGCGCTTCGGTCTGCGTTTTTTTGTGTATCGTCGACTCGACTCGACTCGACTCGACTCGCTTCGCTTCGCCGGTCTCGGTCGGGAGAGGGCGGACGAACCGAACCGAACCGAACCGCGAGGTGGTTGAGAGAGCGCGGGTTCGGAATCGAAGCGAACCGAACGATCGAGCGGTGCGTCGAAGGAACGCGAGCGCGACGACGAGACGGGACGACGGGGTAGATTTTATATCTTTATTCGCGCGCATGGGTCGGTCGGCGACGACGGCGACGACGGCGAAGAACCGGGCGGGCGGGAGCGCGCGCGATGATTGCGAAGAGGAGGACACCGCGGACCCGACGATGATGATGCCGCGAAGCGATAGCGCCATGACGTTTCGACGGGACGTTTCGAATGAGACGACGACGACGACGAACGAGAAATATTACGCGATGGAAAATTCCGCGCTCGGTTTCGGTGGCGCGCGCTCGGCGAAACCGCGGTCGAGATTGGGCGACGCGGAGCGGTCTAGACCAATCATCGGACATGCGGTGGACCCAGCGGAGGAGGGCGTCTTCGACCAGGACGAGGCGATGACGATGGTGGCGAGACGGCGGTGGTACACGCTGGTGCGAACGCACGCGCTGTCGGATTGCGCGACGGTGGCGGTGAATGACGCGGAATTGGCCATGTTGGAGGCGGAGATTTTGTGCGTGGAGGGCGGGGCGGGAACGCCGCCGCCGAGGAGACGCGTCGCGGCGGTGGCGGACGTCGGCGGCGGGGCGACGGGGCGGGCGACGACGCCGGATGGTGTTGATTTGGAAGAGGAGGAGGATTACGAAGAAGAAGAGGAGACGGTGGTGGTGGTGGGTGGTGATATATGGAAAACAGCGGCGACGACAAAGACGACGGAGACGTCGCGCACGCAGGATAGCGCTGAGGACGGGGCTACCACGTTTTCGAGAAATCCCCCGGCGGTGGTTTCGAATAGAAACGCCCCAGTCGCGAATAACGCGTCACAACAGAAACCTGGCGGTCCGTGTGACCACTGTGGCGCCGTGGATTCGCCGCAGTGGCGCAGAGGACCGGCCTCAAAACCGATGTTGTGTAACGCGTGCGGTACGAGATATAGGCGCACGAATAATCTTGGCGCAGCGCCGAGTCGTTCGGGAACTCCGGAAAAGAGAAAGGCGCACGCCATTGTTTCGTCGTCCAACGCGAACTCTCTTCGACCGGGAAAAAAATCGGCGCGGTACTCGCCGGCGGTGGAAAGAAGTCATCGAACCACCGTGACTTGCTAAAGCTTTTGTACGTAACATTACTCGCGATAACATAGGGCAGGGCTGTTGTTTAGTTTATTTTAATTTAACGCGCATTACATTAGAGAATAAGAAGCAGAAGCACACGAACGCAACGATCGCCCGTTCGCTCGGTCTCATTCACCGCGTTGCATCATGTGCGATCTGAGCCAAGTCTTTTTCGCGACGAGCTGCTCGCGACGACCGTCTAGACGGTCTCGATCATCGGCCAATCTGGATTGTTTCACACCACTCACTGGTGTGCCTTCTGCTTTCGGTGGCGACGACGACGACGCGTCCATCGGTGGATTATTCAGCGACGAATCGTCGACGGATGAGTTTGCGACGGCAATGTTGCGCAATCTATTGCCAAAGTTATTCAACTTTGACCCGGCAATGTCGGTGAGTTTTTCCATCTTGCTCGTTAGCGAACGCAGTGAGACACTGGGTGAAGCGCTATCGATGTGATCGCGATCGAGCCCGTGCGTGATTGTCGACGACGTCGCGTGAGCGGCGTCTCTTCTCGACAAGACAGCGTGCGTATCGGCGATGGCTTGAATCGCGGAATCGATAATGCTGACGTACTCGATGACCACCTGACTCGTGAGCTTGCGCACGAAGGATGACCACTCGTGAAGAATTTGTGTACAGATAGTTCTTGACGTATCGCTGAGCTCTCTTACCATGTTCGCCGTGGCGTTGAACTTTTCTGTAAAGTCATCCGAGCCGCGGGCGGAGAGTTCGCGATCTAACCAATCTCCAGCTTCGTACACGAGCACCAGAGAGGCGTTCGTCTGGGATAGAGCACGCTCTGAAAGCGCCCTGACGCTCTCAGCCGTGTGTTTCTCGCGCATCAAGGCGTTGCTTCTTCTCGATAAAGCAGACTCGACATTCTTGATGCCCGCTAACGCAGCTTCAAGACGAACAGTCTCCGCCGCGTGAGATTGCTCGAGGCTCGCCTTTGCCGACGCGCTTCCCATTTCGTTGCAATCGTCCTCGACAGGCGGATCGCAGTACGCAGACTCTAACTCTCGAATGAGATGTTTCAGTTTCGCCACTGTGCCTTGCTGTTTCGTCTCGTTCCGTCTCTCGGCCGTGGCTGCCCACGAGTTGACCGCATCCTCCTCCGCACTTAGTTCCTTCTTCAGACGCGCCGTCGTCGCGCTCTGGTTTTTACGCAGCACGGGCAAGTCTTTCACCGCTTCTTCGTGCGTCCTCTTGACCATTGCTTCTATTTCCATGAGTCGATTCTCCACCTCGTTGACGTGCGAACGCGATGAGGCAGAGAGACAGGCGTCGTCTGGTTCGGCTGTCGTCCGGTCCTCCAATCGCTCGTGATTTATGTCTTCCCATTCATCCACTCTAGAGATGTGAGGGGCGATCTCCTTCTTACGATCGCCGACGAAGACGCTCACCATCCACGAAAGTTCCGCCCTGATTTGTTCGAGGCTTTCCAGCGTCACCTCTGCCTGTTCGACTGTGTCTTCAAAGAGCGATCTACTCCATAGCGGCCAAACAGACTTGCCGTACGTTGGCGACGGTAAAACCATGGTCGAGAGGTCGGGCGACATCTCGAAATTGCGATCGACAGCCTCACGTAGCTGTTTCGTCTTTGTGGTAAACTCTTGGTACAGGTATGTGATCTCATCGCAGAATGGACCGAGCCGCGAATCCAACACCGCTCGCAGCGGTCGGAGGCTGATGTGCTTGACGCACATCAAAATTTCATCACCGTGTTCGGGCAAAGACTTGACAATTGCTTCTATGGCGACCACTTTCGCACTGATTGAGTTCAAATCTTCTTCGTTCGGTCCCGTAGATGGCGAAGGTATCGAGGATGAAGCGTCGTCATCGTCTCGCCGCCGGTTGGCGACCGAAGAAACGCTCCCAAGCTGCGTCAACTCTTCCGCCAAACTCACCGTCACCCAGGCGTGCTCGGACATGTCTTCCAAGGCGGCTAACTTGTCTTGCAAATCAGTCGACACGAGTCCTCGATACAGATCATCCACGTCTGTGAGCGCTGCTACGTCTGTGATTGCCTTTGGCAGTCGAATGTCGCTCGGACGTCTCTGCTTTCCGCGTACGCGCGCCGTGAGTTGATCCACCTTGGCTGGCGATAAATCGGACTTCAACAGCGCGTACACTCGATCGATGAAGTCTTTCTTACGACTTCCATGCTCGTCGTTCTTCAGACTCTCTCCGACCTTTTGTAAGAGCTCAATCGCCTCTCCCATTTCCGTAGTCTCTAGAATCGCTGCCGAATTTTGTTCCAACAACGCCACGCAACTCGCAAACAAAGCCGCTCGATGTCTCGCCTCGAACATCTCATCCCAAATCTTCATCGTCACATCCGTCGGAAGCACATTCACGAAGAGCGTCAACAACCACTGACTGCTCATTATCGCCAAGATTATCTCATCTTGTCCGAGCGCCGACAAGTGCAATCCAACCGCCGGCGTCCGCTCTCTCAAAATCCTCGAAAACACCCTCTGATCCAGTTTCGCCGCCGCCATCCCTTCATCAAAGTACCCCGGGACGATTTCCTCCACCATTTTGACTAGACACCAAAACGCGTGCTCCTCATCCAATCCTGCGAGCAAGAGAAACGCCGCGATCGAATGCATCGACTGCACGTACCCGACGTCTGGTTTATGCGACACGAACGCCAACAGCACCCTTCGCAACGCACTCCAATCCGCGCTTCCAGGGGTGGATAAATCCAAAGATTCAAACGCGCTCCCAACTCGCGGGAGGTCTTTTTCAATCTGCGCGCTCGTTTCCGCACTGTGCGTGTCGTCGGTTCGCAAATCTACCAGCGCTCGAAAGTGTCCGCTGAAATCTTCTCTCGCAGACGTCGCACCGCACGCTCTCGGCCAACGCGTCCCGCGGGGTTCGGTACCGGAGTCGATGTCAACGTCATCCGCATCTTTACACGGCTGCGTTTCGGTGTCCATCGGTGTGCGCGTCGACGGGTGACGGTTGGATTATGAATTGAGTGCAATTTCGTAACGAACTCGAACGACAACCTGATGAAAAGTTTCCATTTTCATTTCGTCATTCCACGCCTCGTCGAGCGAGACGCGCGCGAGACGAGAGAGTGAACTGGACGTTTCTTTTCACACGTTTCGCCCGCGTACGAAACGAATCATTGCGGCGCGCGCGAGACGGACAGACGGACAACATTGGAAGGAGTGCACAGACGGACGTTCCCGTTGCATTGGACATTTTTGTGCACAGTGTCTTTGGTATCACTCGCGGCATGGTCGCGGTGACGACGCCCGCGACGCGACGGGACGTTCCGACGCCAGTGATTGGTCGGTTGTCGTTATCGCACGTCGGTATCGTCGCGTTGCGGGTTGAGCCGGTGTGTAATGATCCCGGTGCGAGGGAGACGATTCGGCGCGTCTTGGAAACAACGTTGAATGAAGAGATTTCGTCGTTGCATTCAGCGTTCGCGAACGACGATGAAAAACGCGGGGATGGGAGTAGGAAGACGCTTCGAGTGATTGGAATGTCGAGCGATACGTATGTGTGCGTGTCGCCGAGGAAATACGTGGAGGCGACGAAGATGGTGTGCGCGGCGTTGAAGAGCGACGATAAAGTATCGTCGAGATTACCGATGACGGTGTCGAGAGTCATTTTGCCGTCGTCAATCGATGAAGAGATGCACGTGTTGAGAAGTATGATTCCGGCGCTCGTGATGGATGCGTTCAAAGATGTGAATGGGTGGTGTTCGTTCGGAGAGACGGACGCGGGGATGAGATACATGACGCGAGACTTTTGGCCATCCAAACCAAATGAAATGACAACGGCATGCGGCGTGGAAATTGAACGAGGTTTGTCGATCGCAAAGGCGCCTTGCACGCTGCACGGAGACATCGGAGATCAACGGGATATTGAAATCATGTTCCCGAGCGTATCTGCTGTGGTGCTTCGGTTGCAGAGACTGGGAAGCGTCATCGACGCCATGAGACTCGCTGGGGTGTCCAACGAAAAATTGAGATCGTTCATCAATGGAAGCGCAGTCATCGAAATTCCATCTACTCCAGTCATGGTTCAAGCTGCGCCAGAAATCGGAGTGGAAGCGGCGGTCGTCGCGTTTCGTCGCGAGCTTCCGAAGGAGTGTGGCTTCAAAACCATAGAAGAATTTAGATGTGCCTTTGAAACACGACTCGGAACAGTCATTCCGCCGCATTCTCACACGGATGATTCAAAAGAAGAGCTTCTCGCAGATGTGTGCTTTTCTGGTCACGATACGCCATATTTGTGGCCAGTCTCTCTTCTTTTAAAGAGCACCGGTGGCACAGAACTCACGGCCCGCGCTTCAAACATTGCCAACGACACCGTTCTTGCCTTTTTGCATGCAGCGACGCAGGTGCCAATTCTAGGAACAAATATTGCGTTTCAAGTGCACAGACGCGAGTTCATGTCACAATCCGCCACCCCGAAACACGGTCCGTTGCTTCCAGATCGTGAAATCTTCGTGAGTGCGGCGCAAAACAAAAATGGCTGGCCCGCGTTCTCGGCCCGGGACAACAATATGCCGTCGTCCTTTGAAGTTTGGATAAATCCATTTCAACAAGTTGAAAGTATCCCAGAAATTTTCTCGCCGCAGCAACCAATATCACCGCACGTCACAAACACGCCGCTTTCAGCGCTTCCGTCGGTGAAGACTCCCGGAGAGTATGAGCCCATCATGAATGCCACATTTTTTGGGAACGCACTCGAACGCATGAGAGACTTGTCACCGTCGAGACTCATGAACGCGATTCCAAAGGCGAGCAGCCCGACGCCGCTTCCCGTGCTCGGTAGTCGCGTCACTTCTGATGGCATACAGTCGAGTCAACCTCCGAAGAAACGACGTAAGAAGGAAACCAAAAAGTGGGATCCCAAAAAGTGCAAGTACGCCGCCAAGGTTGCAAAGATCGGCGACGTCGCAATCGAAGAAGTTCCTTTCGTCCTTTCGAATGCGTGCGCGTTTATCGAGGCTGGAGACTATGACAAACTTACCACCAAGTCGGGCGATAACAGTATTCGTGACGCAGCCGCTGCACTTCGCAGGTCTGTCAAAACGGGTGCGATTTGCATCTACAAGGATAGCCGAATGAAGAACAAGAAAGAGCTCATCGATATTCTCATCGAGACGCTCGGGCTAGTGCGCTACGCGGACGCGACGACCGAGAAAAAGTGATATACTTATGAGTGTTTTATTATGTTCATCTTCATTATTGATTAACGACCGATGAAAAAATGTGATATGAAGCAGCAGCATCTAAAAAAACAATATATTCTGTCGCGTCTACGGACCTCCGAACAACTCGGTGAGCTTTGCCATCGTCTCGCTCGTGAGCTCAGCCGACTGGTTATTGTTGATTCTTTCTAACTCTTCTGGAATCGTCTTGGCGGCTCGCTCGTTCGCTTCTGCGAGCATCTTTTCGACCTCTTCCGCAGTCTTATTCTTTGTAAATCCGTTTTGGATGGCAAACAAACCAATGGTTTGCTCGGCGAGCGTAGCGACTTCACCCTTCTTTTGTCTGAGGAAACCTCGAATGGCTTCGGAACGGCTTCGCAGCTTGATCTTTTCCGCGCCAGCGCTACCAAAGGTACCCATGTCGTCGGACTGCATCAAATCGAGACGAAGTTGGAGAAAGTTGAGCGATCGGAAGGGACCGGCAGCGCCCGGAGCGCCGATGCGACTGACAGAGTCTTTAGCGCTTACAACCCATCCCCTTTCCGGATCGAAGGATTCGACGAACACTTGGCCATCTGTGATGGACATGAATTCCTCCACCATCGGTCTCGTTTGCACGAAAGCCGCTTCGGGAAATTCCGTGGCGCCATCCTGAGCGCTCGACGCCTTGGCCTTCTCTTCGAGCGCCTTGCGCAACTTTTCTTGCACAGCCAGCGGCATGGAATCGAACCCCTTGATGGACTCGACAGAGCTTGGGAGAACCGCACCGCCCATCCCCGCGCCTTCGACGCCGCTCTTGAAGGTTTTCTTGTACGCACCCTTGGGATGGTACATGACACCCATGAGGGTGATGGAGCCGCCCTTGAGCGCGTCGTTCAATCTGGCCACGCGTTGCAACGTCATGCCCAAGAATCGGCGACGCTCGGCGAGCGAGGCGGAGATGAGCATTCCTTCGTACTCTTCCATCTGTTCCTCCGTGCCCTCGGCGACGTTCAACTGCGGGGCGAGACGCGCCATATCCTTGGTGAAGTTGACCAAACCGGTAAAGTCGTCGAGCACGAGGAGCACGTCTTGCCCGGTCGCTCTCGCGCCCTCGGCGATGGCAAACGCCGTGCACGTCGCGGCGTAGCGCTCAGCCTCGCTCGGGTCATCTCCGACAGTGACGATGGTGGTGTGCGCCATCGCCCCGGCGCCCTCCAGCTCCTTGGCCACTTTGTCGACTCGTGACGCCTGCGCGCCGAGCGCCGCGTACACGCATCGCACGCCGGTACCCTTTTGCGCGATGATGGACGTCAACCCGAGATCCGACAACCCAGTACCTGGCTCTCCGCTCACCAGCATGCACTGTCCACGCCCGATCGGCGCCAACAAATCCACCGCCTTGATCCCTGTCACCAACGGCGTCGTGATGGGTTTACGATCCTCCACGCTCGGCGGCTCTCGAATCAACGTCGACGAATCCTCCGTCCCAGACACCATCGCTTCTCCCGTCACCATCTCCCCGAACGCGTCCACAATCTTCCCCTCCGTCGACTTTGCGCTCGGCCCGCACAAAAACTCCGTCTTGCTCGCCTCAGCCGTCTCGCCACGCACGGCGTCCGCGTCTCGTCTCACCCGTCTCCTACCCGTCGCTTCATCAGTCTCAAACATCAACGCGAAGGATTTCGGCTCCCGATGACTCAACAACAATCCTTTCGACCCAGACTCGACGAATGTCAGCACAGAACCCGGCGGCGCGGCGCTCCGCATGCCTTCCAACACCGCGACGCCGCCTTTATCCAAGCCCGCACACTTGCCGCTGAAATTCTTAGACGCATCCTCCACCCCGTCGTCCGAGTCCGCGCCTTCCTCGCCTCGTCGAATCGTTGCCGCGAGATCTTCCGGGGCGGTTCGTCCCGCCATTTTTGCCCGCGTCGTCGTCATCGACGCGCGTCTAAACCAACCTCGTCCACAACAGATCGCGTTAGTTCTTTCCGTCGACGCGTTCGCCCTCGAACGCGTGCGCGCCGCCGACGTCGTCGACGACGACGGCGTTGATGACGACGAGGTCGTCGATGCACGACGCGCGGCGCGCGCGAGCGCGACGACGCGAGACACCGATGCGAGCGACGTCAGCATGACTTTGATTTTTTCGCTGCAAAAAGTGACGACAGTGGCGGCGCCACTCGCCGCGTCATTCCACGACGACCGAAGGCGTCGCGACGGAAGAGCGACGATGGGGAAAAGACGACGGGAGGATGGGAAACCAAAGAAACCCCCGGGTGGGTCTGCGGCGAATCCATCGCGCGAGAAGAGCGGCGGTTCGGCGCCGAAAGCGGTGGGTGGAAACTGGGCGGCGCTCTCTGCGAAAATCAACGCCGGGGAGAGCGCAGTGGCAAAACGACGGGCGGCGGAACGACGGGCGATGGAGGACGTCACCGGAACGTCGTTTGGGGGGCGTCGACCGACGGACGGGGGCGACGACGCGGAGGGGAAGAAACCGAAACCGACTGGGCGAAACACGGCGGTGACACGCGTCCTGGCGTTAGATTGCGAAATGGTTGGTGTCGGTGCGGATGGCAAACGATCGATTCTCGCCCGGGCGAGCATCGTGAACGAAGATGGGAATGTCATCATGGATAAGTTCGTTTTACCGACGGAACGGGTGACGGATTATAGAACTGCGGTTTCGGGCGTGCGGCCGAGAGACGTGACGGCGGAAAACGGAGCGGTGAGCTTTAAAAAAGTCCAGCAGCAAATGATGGAGTTGTTGCGCGGACGCGTGCTCGTCGGACACTCGTTAAAGAATGATTTGCGCGTATTGATGCTCGATCATCCGAAAAAGGACACGAGGGATACGTCGTTGTATCATCCATTGACGCGACCGCTTCGGCCAGAGGAGCGTTGCGTTCCGGGCGCGCCTCGCGGAAGAGGGTGTCGATCGCTCAAGGATTTAGCCCGCCAACACCTCGGGTTTCAGATTCAAACCGGTGAGCACTCCTCCGTGGACGATGCTCGCGCCGCGTTGGCGCTGTACAAAAAGTTTGCGAAAAAGTGGGAAGCTTCGGTGCGACAGTCGGCCAAATTCGGCGCCAAGAAGAAAAAGTGAGCGTCGAGCTCATCCCCGGTTGATTCGTTCGCGTGCATCGACATGATCGATACCAGTGTAAATTATACAAGTTAGACCTTTCCTAGTCATCACGCATCGTCCCATCGGCTCTATCATGGGGTATCCATTCCCTTCCATTTGACGAGCGAGCGAGAGCGACAAACAAAAAAAAACTCAAAAAAGAAAAGAACGAACGATCGAACGTTTCGAACGCCACACGATCGCGCGCGATACCGCGAGCCGCGCGAGCGACAGAAGGAGAGTGAGAAAAACCGATCACAGATCGCAACGAAGATGGCGAGCGCAGCCGTGGCGTCGATGGACGTCGACGCGTCGACGACGACGAGTGGGGCGGGACTTCGCGCGTATTACAAGGCGAAGATCGAACAGCTCGAGGTTGCGTTGCGGGATAAAACGCAAAACTTGAGACGACTCGAGGCGCAGAGAAACGAGTTGAACGGGAGAGGTGCGTGGTTTTCTTTGTTTTCGCGCGCGCGGGTGGGGTCGGTATCGGGTGATACACGGCGCGGTCGCGCGGATTGGGTCGCGCGCGGATCTCTGTTTTTTTGAGATTATTCTGTGAGTGAAGCGTTAAAACGTTCTCGAGTGACTGACGATGGTGTTTGCAAATCGCGCGGTGGTACGTTTTTCGTACGAATAGTTCGATCGCTTCGGGAAGAGTTGCACGTGTTGCAAGAACCCGGGTCATACGTGGGCGAGGTGGTTAAGGTGATGGGGAAGAAGAAGGTTTTGGTCAAAGTGCACCCAGAGGGGAAATACGTGTGCGACATGGACAAGAGCATCGACGTGACCAAGCTCACCGCGGGAACGCGAGTAGCGCTTCGTAACGATTCTTACACGCTTCACGTCATCTTGCCGTCGAATATTGACCCGTTGGTGTCGCTGATGAAGGTTGAAAAGGTTCCAGACTCGACATTTGACATGATTGGAGGCTTGGATCAGCAAGTGAAGGAAATCAAGGAGGTTGTGGAGCTTCCGATCAAGCACCCCGAGCTCTTTGACTCGCTCGGGATCGCTCAGCCGAAGGGTGTGATTTTGTATGGTCCACCGGGTACGGGTAAGACGCTTTTGGCGAGAGCGGTGGCGCACCACACCGACTGCTGCTTCATTCGCGTCTCCGGTTCAGAGCTAGTTCAAAAGTACATAGGTGAAGGGGCGAGAATGGTTCGTGAGCTATTCGTCATGGCGCGTGAACACGCACCGAGTATTTTGTTCATGGATGAGGTGGACTCTATCGGTAGCGCTCGTGACTCGGGCGGAGGAGGAGGCGGTGGCGACAGCGAAGTGCAGCGCACCATGCTCGAGTTGCTCAACCAGCTCGACGGTTTCGAGGCGACGAACCAAATCAAGGTGATCATGGCAACGAACCGTCTGGACATTCTCGACCAGGCGCTCTTGCGTCCGGGTCGCATCGATCGTAAGATTGAGTTCCCGAACCCGTCAGAGGACAGCCGCGTAGACATTTTGAAGATTCATAGCCGCAAGATGAACCTCGTCAGAGGCATCGATCTCAAGAAGATTGCTAGCAAGATGAGCGGCGCATCTGGAGCAGAGTCCAAGGCGGTGTGTACGGAAGCGGGCATGTTCGCTCTTCGCGAGCGCCGGGTGCACGTCACCCAGGAAGACTTTGAGATGGCTGTGTCAAAGGTGATGCAAAAGGATTCAGAGAAGAACATCAGCGTCAAGAAGCTCTTCTCGTAAGGGGGACTCACATCACACTCTACGAATTTAGGCATTGTAAAACGACTTGTTTTAAAACTTTCTACCTACGCGATAGACTTTTGGTAAGCGTCCCAGCCAGCCTCGCGGTACTCCTTCGCCGCAGCAGCCGGATCGGCAGCCTTGTAAATACCGCGACCGACGATGATGACGTCGCTACCGTTTTCGACAATGACATTGTGCGGCGTGTTGTATTGCTGACCCATCGCATCACCACCCACTTGGAGTTGCACACCCGGGGTCATGTTGATGAGACCCTTGCTCCACTCGGCCTTCCACGCCTTGGGGTTGGTAGAGATGAAACCCATGACGAAATCCGGATGCTGCGCCGCCATGCCAATGGCGGCTTCGGTGTAGTCACCCTTCGCCATGGTACCCTTGGAGGACATCTCCGCGAGTAAGAGAAGACCTCGGCCCTTGGCGAGGCCGACAGACTTCAAACCATCGATGATACCGCTACCCGGGACTATGTGAGCGTTCGTGATGTGGCTCCAGTCGGCAATCTTATGAACGCCGCTGCTGTATTGACCGACAACAGTGTTTCCAATATCGGCAAACTTGCGATCTTCAAAGATCATGAAGTTGTGCTTCTCGGCGATCGCCATGAGCTGTTCACCGAAGGACTCGGTGAAATCTGGGTAGAGATCACAGTGCGTCTTGAGCATGCAAATCTCCGGGCCGAGGATCTCAGCCATCTCTAACAGTTCCTTCGCCGTGTTCACATCCGCGGCGACGCACAGGTTTGTCTTCTTCGTCTCCATCAACTTGAAGAGTTGCTTGGCGCACGCGTTATCGGTGAGCTCGGAGCGAGCAGTATACGACATACGGGTCGGCTTCGGGGCTTCCGTGCCGGCGACTGGCATGGTCTGGTTCGCCGCGATGAAGTCCTTGACCTTTTGCACGAGTTCAGAGCTGCGATGGGTTGAAAAGTTAAAACGCGTCAGTCTCAGCTCGGGCTCGACGCCATACGCGAATGTCGGTGCATATCCACCTCGGCGATCCATCGAGCCGAATCGCCGAGGGAAAGGGTTGTGGCGCTACCGGCTATTTTATGTTGCGTGCATGAAAATTCGAGAACGCGTGGAGATCGCGCAAACGAGAAGACTGAAGCACGCCCTCTTCTGGTGGACGAATGACTTTCGCGAGCGATACGCACCTCATCTTGCCCTCCGCTTCGAGCGTCTTCAACACGCGAGAGAGCGGGAGCACGGCGTGCAAACGAAGGTTGTTAGACGCGAGTCGCGCTTCACCACCCTGTTCGCGATCGATGAGAACGACGACATCCTTAACCTTGAGGCCGACGTTCTCCAACGGTTCGACGGTTTCCATGACAGAGGCGCCAGAGGTGACCAAGTCTTCAACGCACAGGCACGTTTGTCCCGCCTCAAAAGCGCCCTCAATCTGCTTCTTCGTACCATACGCCTTCACCTCCTTACGACGCATCAACATCGGCACGTCATGCGCGAGAGACATGCACGTCGCGATCGGCAAAGCCGTGTACGGCACGCCGCAAATGTTGTCAAACTTTGCGCCGTTCGCCGACAGCACGTCCCACATGCACTCCGCCACCGACGTCAAAACGTCCGGATAGGACACAATCACGCGCAAATCGATATAAATCGGGGACAAAATTCCAGACTTGAGCGTAAACTCCCCAAACTTGACCGCCTGAATCTCGTGCAGGCGCAAGATGAGCGCTGTTTCGTTTCGATTTCAAAAAAACAACAGCGTCAGTCGCCGAAACCTTCACCAACACCCGCGGACGCGTCGTCGTCGTCGTTTCATCGCGCGCGTCGATGCGGTCGAGACGATCGAGCGCGTACCATCGATTCGTTCGTCCATGCTCGCCATCGTTGCGTTCGGTCGCGTCGGCGCTCTTTGTGGGGACGCCGAGGTCGGCAAACGCAGCCATCGCCGCCAGTGGACGGACCCTCGTACCGCCGTGACGAGTCGTGACTCAAAGACAGGTCGACATCACAATGTTTGTACATACACAAAGCGTCTCAGCTCGAAGGGGGCGTCGGCGGAAGGAACCGCCGGCGACGCGTGCGGTGCGCGACCTAACGACGCGACAGTCAACCGCGCGCGCCCCACACGGAACGCACACGCTCGAGAGAATATGTTTGCCGCGACGCAATCCACCGTCGCCCTTCGCGCGACGCCGAGCCGCACGGTACGTCGACGAAACCCGAACGCGAGCGCCGCGGATGATGCGTCCCGTCCCTGGGCTGAAACCCTGAGTGACGTCGCGGACGGACGATGCCGTGTGGTCGCTCGTCGCCGACGGCGCGCGAGACGCGCGAGACGATTAGACACGGACGAGGACTGACGACGGAAATTTTACGATTCGGTTTACGCGACGCGCAGACGGCCAAGCCGAGATCCGCGACGACTGTTCGCGCGCAAGCGGTGCGTGTTTTGTAGCTTACCGAGTCGCGGCCTCGGGACGCGCCGTGACCCTTTGTGTCTTTGCCGGGTGGATGGTGACGACGCGACGCGATGCGGGATGCGTGTGTGAGAGTTGGCGATGAAAGGAGGAGTAATGGAGGGTTTTCTCGCTCGTCGGAACGACCGCGAGGCGCTACGCGGCGCTCGGGATGGGAGGGTGGATGGTGGAGTTCGTGATGACGAGACTGCTCTTTGTACTCAGGGTTGGGTTGCGAAGGGTCGTGTCGCGCGTTGAGTGTGAATGAGAGACTGACTGTGTGTTTTCCCGTCGTTTCGTTTTGACCACGCATAGGCGGCCGTTCAAGCGTCCAAGATTCGCATTCGTCTTCGCTCTTTCGAGACGAACCACATGCAAAGCGCCTGCGATAAGATTCTCGAAGCCGCCAAGGCGACCGAGGCGCGCGTGTCCGGACCGGTGCCGCTTCCGACGAAGCGCCGCATCTTTTGCGTTTTGCGATCGCCGCACGTGAACAAGGACAGCCGGGAACACTTCGAGACGCGCACGCACCACCGATTGATCGACGTTCACCAGCCGACCGCGCAGACGATTGACGCCCTCATGGCGCTCGAGCTTCCGTCTGGGGTCGACGTGGAAATTAAGCTTTAAAGCTTTGGGTGAATTTTTTATTGTTTGGTTTCGGTAGGAAATGGTGGAGTCCAACGCGCGGTTGGACGATTTTAGAAGAGCGCACGTATTGTGCTTGTAATCACAGATTAGTCTGCATCACATAAATAAATATCCTGCCGGCTACTGTAGTGTACAAGAAATGGAAATGGGGAACGAACACTATGTTACTCGTTGAACTCGTCGTCGTCGTCAAACTCGTTGCTCAACATTTCATGATCCTCTTCGTGCGTCATAGCGCTGGTACCATCGGCGTCTCCGCCGTGTGGTTGCTTCGCTTCCTCCACGATCGCTTCGATATCCGCCATGGACATGGAGCTGATGACGTTGTCGTCATCCGCGCACTCAATGTCCAAAAGCTCGCGCGGCAAGTTTGTGGTGAACCACGGGTGTGCGCGAATGCCAGCGATGTCAATCCTCTTTGACACGTCGACGACGAAGATGCGCTGAATGAGATCCAGACACGCCGCACTAATGTGCACGTTCGATGGAATCGCGTAATCGCAACTCTTAATCTTTTGAAACGTGCTGCGAATATTCCTCGGTTCGCGTCTGTCCTCAAACGGATATCGCCCGCAGAGCATGACGTAGAGCGTCACCCCACATGACCATACATCCGCGCTCTTTCCGTCGTACGCCTTCCTATCCAATACCTCCGGCGCAATGTACGCCGGTGTCCCCACCGTGCTCTTCGGATCGCTGTCAATCAGGCTATTTTTCGAGTATCCAAAGTCACAAATCTTCAACCGAGGCACGGCGCCCCCGTCCAAAAGCGTATTCTCCAACTTCAAGTCCCGATGTGCAACACCCTTTGCGTGACAGTGCCCCACCCCAGAGATAAGTTGTTGAAAGAAATACCTCGCCTCATCCTCTGAAAACTTCCCTTTACTCAAAATCCGATCGAACAACTCCCCACCCGCCGCGTACTCCATCACGATGGCCAAGTGTCGCTCCGTCAGTAAAACCTCCACGAACCGCACCACGTTCGGGTGCGTCAACAGCCTGTGATTCGTCAGCTCCCGCTTGACGTTCTCATCAATCTTATCCCCTCTCTCGATGTACTTGATCGCCACGAGCTCCCCGGTCGCGACGCTTCGCATCAGTTTCGCCGTGCCAAAGTTTCCAGCGCCGAGCACCTTCCCCCCGTGCGCGGGCTCGTACCGGCTCGACATGTCCACGCAGAGTGACGACGTCGTCGACATGGTTCCCACGTAAAAAGACGACGAAGACGATGAATACGAATGAAACCCACGCGCGCGCCGTTCCCTCCCGTCGCTCGCGCGCGCGCCGCGCGTTGTGACGATGCCGCTCCAATCCACCCGGCGTTCGTTATCTTCTATCCACGAGTCACGACTCGCGTTTTGCGTTGAGACCCAAAAATCGGACATTCAGAGCTTTTAACGAGTTTTACCATTTTTAATCTATATAGATCTATAATTTCTTTGATATGGGGAAGTGCTTCTTACCCCTAGATGTAGGGTACTTTTGCAATTCTTGGCGATTTCTCGTCCAAAGTATTGATTAAAGGGAGCCGTGGGGTTCACCCGAAGACGTCGATCTCACACACGAGGTGCGTCACTGATCGACGACGAAGGACGCCGTCCGATACCACCCCAGAGATCTCATCCGTGTGTTGACGCGTGTGACGTGTATTGCATCGTTAAACGCGTATCTCTTGAACGACGACGACGTGAGAGCGTGTGTGTGTGAGAGATCTCGCATTCCATTCCAACCCATTCGATTCCACTCGACTGAATTCTTCCTTGGTCGAACGAGTTAAGCGACGACAACGCGCGAGAGTACGACGCGGTTCTTGTCAAGAGACTTTTTTGCTTGTTTTCGTTCCGAGCGACGAGCGAGATGGCGGCGAGCGCTGTGGCAAAGTTGACCGTGGTCAAGCTTCGAGAGGAGCTCAAGGCGCGAGGGTTGGACACGACGGGACTCAAGGCGGTGCTCGTGGCGCGACTCGAGGAGGCAATGGCGAACGATGATGACGGCGCCGAAGAAGAGAAGGCGGAGGAGGAGGAGAAGGAGGAAGAAGAAGAGGCGGCAGCGCCGGCTGAAGACGCGAAGGAGGAGGAGGAGGACGCTCCAGAAGAACCCGCCGACGAGCGAGCTGACGTGCAGGCGGCGGCTGCTGCCATGGCGGAGAAAGCTATGGCTGATCACGCCGAAAAGAAGCGTCCTCGTGATGAGGATCAAGATGATGCCGAACCGGAGGGTCAACGTGCGCGCACGGACGGTATCGAGCAACCGACGGAACCGGCCGAGGTGGATCACGGTCTCACCAAGGATGGTCAAAAGCTCGCCACGTACGAGCTTCCAGGTGGACAAATTCGTAAGGATGTGCCGACGCAATCTAACGAAGGTCGGATCATCGGTCGTGGTGGTTCCAAGATTCGCGAGTTGCAAGACCGATTCCGCGTGCGAATCACCATGAACCGCCCAGCCGCCTTGGCTGAAGTTGTTGGATTTTTGGACGGCGTCAACGACTGCTGCGATGAAATCACCCGCATCGTTGAAGACGGTAACGTTCGTGAAGCCCAAGAAAAGGCAGGTTTGCCTGTCCCGAGCGGCGCCTATAGCTCTTACGGCGGCTCTTACGGCGGTCGCGGCGGCGGCGGCGGCGGCGGCGGCGGCGGCGGCGGCAACTGGACTGGTCACTGCGAACGCGTGCCAAGCGAAGGTCAAGAAGGTCGCATCATTGGTCGTGGTGGCGAAAACATCCGACGTGTTGAATCTCAAACCGGTACGCGCATCAGGATGAACCGTCCTGAAAGCTGTGTTGAGGTCTACGGTACTCCTCAACAGTGCCAAGAGGCGATTCGTATGATTCAAGAGTACATCAATACCGCGCCAAACCGCGGCGGTGGCGGTGGCTACCAACAAGGCGGCTACGGCGGTGGCTACCAACAAGGTGGCTATGGACAACAACAAGCGTACGGTGGTTACCAACAAGGTGGCTATGGACAACAACAAGCGTACGGTCAACAGCAAGCCTACGGTCAACAGCAAGCCTACGGTCAACAGCAAGCCTACGGTGGCGCGTCCTCTGGCGCTCCGCTTCCGCACGGCTGGGAAGAGGTTAACCCAGGTAACGGTGGTCCAATTTATTATTGGTGCACAATAGATAACAGAACTCAATACGAGCGCCCGACGTAGTTGCACGGCTCTTGAGAACGGAATTATCTTCAGATTCTACCACATTCGTGCCTAAAAATTACAACATGTTTTTGATGCTCGCACACTACGTCGCTGCGTCCGTCGTCTTCTCTATTAATAAAATCAATCACTCCCCGCGAGTAACACTTTTTCATATTCCCGTGGCATGTTTGTCCCGTTTCTGCCTTTAAACTTACCCATGACACCGGGTCTCCCCGGGATGCTCTCCATGAGCTCGCCGTCACGCGACTCGGCCCAAAACGTCCCCTCGACGAGCTTGTGCGGCATCCAATCGAAGCCTGCCCGCTCACCGAGCGCCTTGGCATGTTTAACAATCTCTTCTCTCGTCGGTCGTGCGGTGCCGCGCTTCGTCGCGCTCAGCACGACGTTCACCGGTGAATCGAGCACGGGGTACGTGCACACCGGACCGACAAAGCGTTCGAGCCGTTCGGCAAACATGCGAACCGATTCTCTCGCCTCGCTCCCTCTCGTGCCGTTAAACATGTTTAAAACTAAACTACCATCTGTTTTCAGCGCATCGCTACAACTTTGTAAGAATCCATCCCGTATCAAGTGTTCAGGAATCAATCCGTCGCCGTCGAACGCGTCCATAAAAACAATATCAACCGACTCTCTATCCCGCGCCTTTAACACATCCGCGCAATCCCCTTCGACGACCCGCATCGCATCGTCCCCCTGGTTGAATCGCACCCCTAAATGATTCTTCGCGACGTCAATCACAATCGGATCAATCTCAACCACCTCGACATCGACGAGAGGAAACTTTCGCTTCTGAAACGCCGGCGCCGCGCCGGCGCCCAAACCGACGTGGAAAATCACCGCCCTAGCGTCAGGCGAGCACAAATCCAACCCTTTAATTGCGCACAGCCCCATCGACGCCGCCGTCATCACCCGTAGATATTCGTACGGAAGCGCTTCATCGTCCATGACGACGCCATCGGCGTGTTCCCTCTCACAGCCGTCGCCGCTTGCGCACACGTAAGCCAAGCCTTGCTCCACCTCGTTGAACCGCAACGATCGAAACTCTCCGAATGCGGCGACGCGAATCAAGCCATTCAACGTCGACGTCACCGGTCCGTACGTCGTCCGCTCCAACGATGGATCGAGCTCGAGGTACCGCCGTTCCGAGCGTTCGAAGTCACCAGACGCTCTTCGCAACCGCTTCTCACCAGCTTCGAAAAACGACGCCGCGCGCGTCGCGAGACGCGGGCGGACCCCTGTCGGCCGGGGACGATTGATGATAAAACTATTGTTCGCTCGAATCCATCGCGAGTTGGCGAGTCGAACGCGCGCGAGTCGAGGGAAGGTCGTCAGCATGGTTTCTCCCAAGTGCCGAAGTGCCGACTCTGTCGGCATAATGCTGCGCGCATCATCCGCCGTCCTCGCACGCGTCTTCGCCCGAACACCGCGACGCGTCGAGCGCTCGCGCCGCCGCGTCATCGGGGTAGTATCCGCCATGTCTGCACAGGATGGACCAGTCAAGTCGAACGCGAAGGATTTCGCAAACGACGACGGGAAATCCACAAACTGGGAAGCGATGTGGTCGAACGGTATCGATAAAGGCCAGGCGTTCGACGCGACGAGGACCGAACCGGGGTTTCAGGCGATGTTGGACGCTGGGGAGTGCGCGATCGGGGGTGGGCGGGCGCTCGTACCGGGATGCGGGAGAGGGTATGCTTTGGCGAGCCTCGCTCGGGCGGGCTTTCAAGACGTCGTCGGTTTGGAAATTTCTGAAACGGCAAAGGCGGCGTGCGAGGCGCAGCTCGCAGAAGAGTCGATTCCGGGTGATGCAAAAGTGGCGGTGCGGGTGAGCGACTTTTTCGAGCACGGATCAAAGGGTGAGGAGAAGTACGATTTGGTGTACGACTGCACATTTCTCTGCGCCATCGATCCGAGTCGACGCAAAGAATGGGCCGACGTGTACGCGCGGTGCGTCAAGCCCGGTGGAACGCTGATTTCGCTCGTTTTTCCGTGCGGGGATTTCGAAGGGGGGCCTCCGTACGCGTTGAAGCCTGAGATTGTTCGCGAATTGTTGGAACCCGTCGGTTTCGAAGCGGTGTCGCTCACCGAAGTTCCCGAAGAGCTCTATGCTCGCGGACGCTTGGAGTATTTATACGTGTGGCGAAAGCTCTGATGCGACATCACAACGTCGTGTATCATTCACAGTTGTCCCACGTCTCGATCGACGCGGTTAGAACGAGGTATATCTGATCCATTTGCAATCATACGAAAACAAAAACAGTCCAATGTTTACCAGACGAGAACTCGCGTGACTTCACAATTCAACACGTTTCGAACACACGAACGTCACGAACACACGCACACGCACACGCAATGCAGAAAACAAACTTACAACGCACTCTCTTTACCGTCTTCGCCTTTGTCGCGCTCGCGCTACCGGTCGATGCGGCGGTTTACTATGGTTCGTTCAACAATTCGCGACATCCATAGCTTTATTGCTGACGCTTCGTCTTCTTCGCAGGAGGATACTCGTACGGCACGGTTGGCTTCAACACGTACGGCGGCGCCGTCGTCGTGCGACCAGGACCCCGTCGTCGATACCGATGGGGACGCAAACTCTTGCAAGATGAAAACGCGAATCGTGAATGCGAATCCATGCTGGACGTGCGTCTTCTCGACGACATCGTTTCTCTCAACCGACTCACCGCTTGTCGTTCTTTAATCAACTACCACAGATCATCGAGACTCGACCGATGCTGAGTTCACTGAAGGAAGCGATTCAAGATTTACCAAAGATTCGAGACGCATTGAATAACAGAACGGCGACGGATACGTTTTTCGCACCATCCAACGCTGCGATCGAAAGCTTTACGAAATGGGGCGGATACGACGATTTCAAGGCGGGTTTGTCTAGCATGTTTTCATCGGATGAAATCAAAGCGTTGATCGTCACGTATCACGCAGTGCCCGATGAGAGGCTTATGTGGGGTCAACTGCGCGCGAAAGCGGCTCAGGGTGCATTCTTGCGGACGGCGTTGGCAAACATTTTTGACAACGACGCCGCTTCGCTCGAAGTGAGCTTTTGGAAGCGAAACATCTTTTTGAAGGGCATCGGAAGCGAAGGAAAAATCGTCGCCGCCGATATCCCGGCGTGTGGGAGCGTCGTGCACGTCGTTGATGCGGTGATCTTGCCTATCGATGGCGATGGTGAGCTCTCCGAAGAACAAATGGCTCGCATCAAGCGAGCGAGAGAACGAGGCGACAACGACAACGACGAAGCTCCAGCACCCTCGTCTCCTGATTTCACGCCCGCGCCCGCGCCCGCGCCCTCAGCCGAACCGTACGAATGGGACATCGTCGATGATGGAATAATCGACGTCGAGTATGGCGAAGAGTCGTACGAAGCTGCCGCGCCAGCGCCAGCGCCCGCTCCTGCGGCGCCGTGACGACAAAATGATGCGCCGAGCCAAGACTTTGAGAAACGATTCAAAACGATTCAGGACGAAAACTTTTCGTTTCGTTCAACCGACGCACATGCCATTGCGCGCCGTTTCGCGTAGGGGGATTGACTTGTGAAAGAGAAACGACTCGAAACGATGAATGATGAACTACCAAACTACGACTACAAATTCTTCTACGGCAAGTGGAAAATAAAAGAAAATCGATCCAACGCACTTCACGGCGATCCCGGCGGAGGTGGCGGCGGCGGAACTTCCCCGACGACGCCCATCGGAACAAATCCCGCGCCAGGAGGCGGCGGAGGCGGAGGCGGCGGAGGCGGAGGTGCGCGCCCGACGAACATCCCCATCGGCGCGCCCGCCGGCGGCGCCCCGGGAGGAGGCGGAGGAGGCACTTCATCATCATCATCATCATCCCCGTGCTCGGGCGCCTTTGGTGGCACATCATCTGCCGTCCACGGTTCCACAGCAAACTCCAACTCGTCCCCTCCTTTCGCCGTTTCTGGCACGAGCAACCGCACGATGGGTCCGTTTGGGAAAATCTGCACTCGCAACTCGCTCCCCGGCGCGCAATCCTTTGGCAACGTCATCTTCGCAAACCTCCGCCCGTCGTGTTTCGTCAAATCTAAATCTCTCGGATCACCCCCAGGGGCGTCCGGGATCCCCGTAATGGTTTTCCCTCCCGCCTTTCGACCACCCATCGAAGCCGCAGCCGCGTCTGCCTTCGCTCCGCCGCTCGTCCGAGCCGACGACAACGCCAACCCACTCGTCTTCAACACCCCGACGCGTCCACGAGCCGCACGCAAGGAAGACGATGAAGCGATTGCCGCCGCGCCCGAACCCGAACCCGCGACGCCGGCGTTCCCTCGAGAAACCTGTTGCTGCTGCTGCTGCTGCTGCTGCCCTCCTCTCTTTGCGCCAGCGCTCCCTCTTTGTTGTTGCCTCTTCTTCTTCGCCGCCGCGCTCTCCGTCTCCGCCGCCAACTCGGCAAAGTACGCGTCACGTTTCTTTCGCAAGTCCTCCCCGACCCCAGTCATCGCCTCAGACGTCTCACTCCTCCGTTTCGCGTCGGTGTTTCACGCAGCGCCCGACCATTCCGTTGTGCCGTTGCTGCCATTTATGTATGTGTAAACAGTATTCGGGGTTTAGTTCCAGCGCTGGATTTCCACTCCACTGGATGACGACGCGATGTGCCCCGTCAAACATCCTCGCGCGCGCGTCGATCGATACGTTGACGCGCGACGTGCGGAGCGGTGCCGCGCGCTCGTGTTCTCCGTGTCTGCGATACGTACGCTGCGTGTGCACCCGAGGCTCTGGGGGACAGACGACGAAGACGGTGGACTGATTCGGATCTTAAGATGACGCTCGTGACGACAAACGAACGACACCGACGACGACGCACGAAACGATGGAATACCGCCGTCGTCGTCGCGGCGATGATGATGATGACCGTCGTTGCGATGTTTGGGACGTCCGTGGTGTGCGTCGCGGGCGAAAACACCGGCGGCAGTGGGGCGACGTGCGACGCGGGGTGCGCGCCGGTGCGCGAGATCAAAGAGTTGGAAAAAACAAAGACGGCGCTCGAACACGAGCGAGACGCGCTCAAGAAGGATTCGAACAAGGCTAAGGAGCAGGCAATGCAAGCGAAGAAGAAGTTTGAGGAGGTGTCCAAGGCGAGGGAGGCGAACGCGGCGAGGGTGAAGGAATTGGAGGCGTCCGCGGCGGAGGCGGCGACAGAGGCGAAAAAGTATCAAGCGTCGATGGAAAAGCTGGAGAAACAGATTGCGACGACGATGAAGGAGTTGGAGACGGTGAGACAGAGCGAGAGCGCTCGAGTGGCGATGCTTGAGGCGCAGCTGCACGAAGCGCAAGAGGCGTGGGTGCCGGTTTGGTTGCAGCGGAGAGCAGAACCGGTGACCAAGGCGACGATGGATGCCGTGGAGAAGACGAAACAAACCACAGCGAGAACAGTGGAGGCGACCAGGCAGCAAACGGCTCGAGTCGTCGAGATGGGTAAAACGCAAATTCCAAAGGTCGTCAACGCTGGTAAGGAACAAACGATGAAGGTTGTCAATGCGGGTAAGGAACAAACGATGAAGGTTGTCAATGCGGGTAAGGAGCATATTCCAAAGGTCGTCAATGTGGGCAAGGAACAGACCGCCAAGGTAGTGCAGGCGGGCAAAAATGCCGTAGGTAAAGTTTCCGAGCAGCTCACCGTACTCAAGGAGCTCAAGGCTGATATGAAGGAGGCTCGTCTCATTCACGAGAAGCGTATGAAGAAGGGCGCAAAGTCGGCCAAGTCCATTCCAGAAAAGTTTACCACCAGACAGGCTGTTCGCGCACTGCAAATGATGGATCAATTCGAAACTAGCCTGACTGGTTTCGTGGCCAAAATGCTCAAGGGTGGTATCTTCAAGAGGATTTACAACGCCGTGAAAAACGAGATTGTGAGAATTTTCAGCGCCTTGGCGAAGTCGTACCGCGAGCGCTTCATTCCAATGACGCGCGACGTGCGCGCGGCGACAACCAAACACGTAGGCGTCCGATTGGCGACGCTCTTCTTGACGACTCTCGCCCGCATTCCGTCCGAGCACGCACAGAAGATTCCAATTGACTTTTCCAAGTACACTGTCGATCAACTCGCGCCGAAGATTGCGGACGGATTGTTGACTGTGATTTTGGGCGGCGTCGCACTGATCATTCTTCTCGACATTACACGTCCATTCTTCCGAGATTACACGTCCAGAGCGACGTACAGCTTCATGAAGGTGCCGGATGAGGACGGCGTCGACGTGTTGATTCGTCTTCCCAACGTCGAGAGCATGAACGAGGTTGACTTTAAGTTTGACCAGACGTGGAACCAAATTCACATCGACGCCGACGAAGCCGGCCACAGCGAACTCATCGTCGTGCCAAAGTGTAAGACCGGTGTCAAGCGATGGGGCAAGCCGTCCCCAATCTTCCTCGAAGGCGAGGAAACAATTCTCGTCGAGTTACGTCCTGTCGGTGCTTCTGCACGCGCACAACGCGCTGCGGCAGAGCCCGTTCGCGAGACCGTCTCGGCGACTCCGTTTGCCCCGGTCGCAAAGAAGCAGGTTACCAAAAGAAACGTCACGACGAACGGCGCGGACAAGCCCACCAATGGGCGCAGCACGAGAACCCGTCGCTAAAAACTAAAAACTGTTGTTAATGTTACATCTGCTATGTTCTATTTACTCCTACCGTCACTCTTGCTACGTGCTGCTCTGCCGCGACATTTCGTGCTTTGTCTGATCCAAAATCAGCTTGCAAATGCTTTCGGCGCGTTTAGAAATCGCATCAACGGAGAAACCTTGACCGTGACGAGCGATGACTTTACGAACAACCTTATCCTCCGCGATCTTCGCGAGTGTGCCGTCACACCGTCCGGCTTGGACGAACGGTTCAATCGTGCGACGACAGAGTTCTCGCAGAAACTCATCGCCCGATTGCGTCGGCGCTCTTTGCTCCTCGCGCTCGTCCTCCTCCGATTCCTCTTCGTCGACATCCATCGACTCTTCCAGCCAACGAGGGTGGGCGTTCCCAGATCTATGCCGACAAGCATCGACAAAAAACCCCACTGCTGCGTCCCCGCGCACGATTCTCGCCTGCGCTAAATCTATATCCTCCGCCGCGGCGCATCGATACTCTTGCTTCAACGCGCCCGGTTCCGGTTTCGGCGTCGATCCCCCGCGCAACATCAATTGCGCCGACATGTTCCGATACGTCACCTTACTCGTCGCCTTCCCGTGGAGTTTACTCTCCTCATCCATCGCGTCTCGCACCGCGGATCTCCTCGCGAGCGGATTCGCATCCATCCAAGCCTCTGCGATGTCCTCTCGCGCGCCGACGCCCGCGGCGCTTCTCAATTTTTTAGCCGCGAGCGCGTTGACAAACATTTGTCTCACTGCCCTGGGAACTTTCGCCGGGGCGTGCAGCGCGAACACCTGTTGAATCATCGGCCGTTCGCTCTCTGGGAGCTTGAGCAAAAGCTTGGCGTCGTCTTTCGCGCCTTTGGACGCGTCTTCCGCGACGGCGTCGCAAGACGACGTCCTCGCTGCGTTGACGCCGCCGCTCGCACTCGATGGCGTCGACGCCGGTACCGGACGAGGCGGCGCGGCGCGATCGCCGCGCGGACGAAACGGTGCGTCCCGGCGTTCGACGCGCTCTTCGAGCGGGACGGAGGCTTTGCGTCGTCCAAGAGGTTTCGGTTCCGTCGCATCTTTGTCGTTGTCTTCCTCGCAAGCAGAAACACCGGCTGCGATTCTCGCCGCTTGCGCGAGAATGGCGTTCCTTCGCGACATTGGTCGCCGTCGTCGTCGTCGCCGTCGTGCGTTTCGTTCGTTCGTCGAGCGTCTCGCTCGCGCCCGTTGGGACGCGATGCGAAGACGACGAGTGAGGATGCGTTTGGAAGGTGCTCGACTCAAACTGACGCGGCTGGCGCGCGTAAAATTAAAAAAACAAATCAAATCTTCTAGCGTAGCGTAATCTTCTATGGTTTTGGCGGTGCGGTAAGCTCGTGGACGACGCGACGAAGGAGCTCCTTGACGTCGGTGGAAGGCGTCGCGCCGACGGCTCGACGGTTAGATCTGAGAACGTCCAATCGCGATTTGGCGACACCGGCAGAATCACAGAGCGCGGCGGCGGTTTCTCTCTTCATCGCAGCTCGACCGATGACGGGAATCCAGAGGTCCGGGTTATCCACGAGTGCAGTTGTTGTGGATCTGACCGCACTGAGCGCGCTGTCCAGGGTGAGGGAGTCGTCTTCTGAGACGCCGTCGGTGGAGCGTTTCTCAACGAGGAGCGATTCCAACGCGTCAACGACGTCTTCGATGAGTTTCGTTCGAGTCGTCTTTCCACGATCGCTGAGTAGAAAATTGACAGCGTCTTCCATCGCAACTATCGTCGCCCGACGAGCCTCGGACTCGCCGTCTTTCGCATCCTTGGCGCCCGTGAAGAGCTCTGAAATGCCGAGCATCAACTTGTCGACAGACTCTTGGCAGCTCTTCGAACTCGCCTCCTCTCCAGACACCAAGGGTGTCGTCTCAACGCCGTAAGCCCGAACGAGACGAATCAAGCGTTTGTAACGGATCGATCCATCGTCGGAGAGAAGCAACCGTCGCAAGCTCTCTCTCATTTCGGGACTTCTGTCGCTGAGAACGCGAGAGAGCACAAAGGGATAGCTTCTTTCAACCACTCTAAAGGATGGATCAATCGTCGTCGCTGTGCCTTCCAGCGCTGCCAAAGCGCGAAGAATGCGGGAGAAATACGGGGGCAGTCTGAAACCGTGTTGCATCAACGCCGTGGAAAGCTGAGAAACCACTCCCATAAAGTCCATGCTATCTCTTACTTTTGTCGCGCTTTCGCCGGCGAAGACAGATCGCAGCGCCTCCTCCGCGGCAGCCTTGTCGACGTGTGGCGGCAAAAAGTCCATCGTTTGCAAATCGTCAACCAAACCCCGCGCGTCGCGGTTGACGAAACCAATCAATCCCCGTACCATGGCTCTGCGAGTCTCCACAGGTACTTCCACGGTCATGCCAAAGTCCAGGTACGTCAACCCACCGTTTTCGGCAACGATTAAATTTCCAGGATGAGGGTCAGTGTGCATAAACCCAGAGCTCAGCAATTGATGCAGAGATGCCCGCAGACCCCTATCTAAAACCTCATTCGGGAAGATACCGCGCGCTTGCATCAGCGACAGATCTGTCAGGCGCAGTCCGTCGACCCATTCCATCGTGAGCACGCTCGGCGTGCTCAACGAATCCACCACGCGCGGGGCGTTCACGTATCCCGCCAACCCCACACCCGCGTCTCCATCCGCGGCGTACATCGTCCTAAAGCGCCTACAATTATCCGCCTCTCTCGTATAATCCATCTCTTCGAATATCCTACCCACCAACTCGTCTACGATGCCCACGACGTCGCTCTTAAAATTCCTCCACTTGCCGACGACGCCAACAAACCGCCGCAGAATAACCGCGTCCAGCGCCACGAGCTCCGCTAACCCAGGCCTTTGCAACTTGATCGCCACGTCGTGTCCACCAGGAAGTGTCGCTCTGTACACCTGCGCGAGAGACGCCGCCGCGACCGGTCTCGGATCGAAAGATTCAAAGAAATCAACCGAAATTCCCAATTCGCGTTCCAGCGTCTCCACGCTCGAAGCCAAATCCGCCGGCGGCAACGCGTCCTGCAGCTTGGCCAACTCCTCCACGTACTCCACTGGAAACACGTCCGCCCGGGTCGACATCACCTGTCCCAATTTGATGTACGCTGGTCCTAACCTCGTGAGCGTCTCGGTGAACATTCTTGCCCTTCTTCTGCGTTCGCCCGCCTTTGCGGCGACGCTCGCGCCTACGAATCCGAGCTCCCACCCCACCACGAGCGCGCGTCTGAGCACGAGCAAGGGCCGACGGGCGAACCACGCCTCGAACGCATCGACATCATACCGCAATTCGCGAATCCACGGCGCGATGGACGACGACGAATAAACGCCAGTCGACGACGACGGGTTCGAAGTGGACGCTCCCAAACCCGAAGCCGCGCGTCGCGTCGTCATCAATCTCTCCGCCCGCACCGCCTCGTTCACCGCAGACAGCTCGGCATCCGTCGCCCAAGACGGTTCCCGTGATGATCTTCGTGACGAGTGCGTCGGCGGCGGCGGCGGTGCGTCGCTCGAACGTGCGTCGTTCGTCAACGTCGTCGCTCGACGAAAATGCAAATGCGCGAACGCGACGCATCGTCTCGCGCCGCGTCTCGTCGTCGTCGTCGTCAACATGACGTCGCCGGCGCGGTGGGTCGGTACGCGATGGATTTATCGTACGGTTCGCATCGTCTGTGTAACCTGCGTCGGCGCGCGAGCGCGAGCGCGTCGGCGTGTGTCGCGACGGTGCGGTTGGTTTCCTTTGTTATCCGTCCGTCATCGAAACGACTGCGATCAACATCACAACGCGACGCGACGCGACGCGAGCGTCACCGCATTCACGCCTAAAACCGGCTAAAACTCGAGCGAGTAGACGTCGCGCGCGCGGACGACATGGCTTTTTCAATCTCGACCGCCGCGTCGACGCGCGGTGGTTACGAAAAGACGCCGAATGTCAGCGAGAAGACGATGAAGATGAGACGCGCGACAAAGTCGGTTAACCGACGCGCGCTCTCGACGCCGACGCGCATGTCCAAGACGGACGAAGACGGATACTGGATCCCGGGGCCTTTTTTACGCCCCGAGGGATCGCCCAAGGCGGAGGGGTACACCGGGAAAACGGTGTGGAAGCTCATGCAAAAGGAACTCGTAGAGGTTGGGCTGGAGCAAATCACGCCGACGAGCGCCAAGGATATGACGGAAACGCAAGGGTGGACGCTGTTGGACGTGCGACCGTACCCGGATTACTGTAAGAGACACTGTTGGGGGGCGGTGAACGCGCAGTATTACGTCGGGATGGATGCGACGGATCCTAAGAATTGGGGTAAAGCGGCGTTGAGCGCGATGATTTTTCCCGAACGCGTCGGCGGCGCCTATCTAAACGTGACGGAGAATGAAAACTTTTTGGATGAAGTTCTGGAGAGCGTCGAGTGGGGGTCTAAGCTCATCGTGTACGACGACGCGGGCGGGGTTATCGGCGAGGAAGGGGTGGATTTTGAGAATGGGGTGCAAACGCCGAGTTTGATGGCGATTTACGAGCTCGCGGCGAGAGGGTGGGGTACGGAGAACCTCATGCACATGGCGGGCGGGTTGTTATTTTGGGACGAAGTCGATCGGTTCGACTGCGGCGAAGTAGCGGAGGAAGATGAGGAGTAAGAATTATAAATTATAATAATAACAACAACAACAACAACGATACCTACGATACCTACGATACCTACACCTATGGCTAATCTAATCATGAGAGCCAAACTTGCGTCACCAACCGGATTTCTTGAGCGACTCGTAAACAAAGAACGAAATGGCTGAACCGGGAGCGACGGCGGCGACGCGAGCGCCGACGCCAGCGAAAACCCCAGCGATGCCTTCGCGTCGAATGACGTCGGATAAGACTCGAACGAGGGAAGACGACTCGAAACGCATCGTTTGAAGCCTCGTCTTGGCTAAATCGAGAGGGTGCGTCAGCGTCGTCGCCGCCGATGCGGCAAAAGTGGCGCACGCCGAACTCACCGTCGGTGACACCGCCGCTTCGCCGCCGACGTCGGAATCCGCCGAGACGGCAAACGCAGCGCGAGACCGCTCGTAAAGGACGAAATACGTCGCAGACCAAGGCCACCAGACAAAATTTTGCGCCCAGTAGCCTCTAAATAATCCGCGCGCGCCCTCCTCGCGAGCGATGACGCGCGCGGCGTCCATCCAATTTCTATACGTCGCCACCCTCTGACGCGCCCCGAGAACATCCTGCGTTTGCAAACGCTCTTTAATAACATCCATCGGCGTGTAAACAATCCCAGCGAGCGCCTGCGCCCACATCCCAGTCGCCGCCGACGCGAGCGCGCCTTCGCCCAGCCGCGCGCGTCCGCTCTCGTACCCCGCGAAATACGCCCCAGACGCCACCGGCGCGAACGCCGCGACGGCGCCGAATCCGGCGTACAACCCGACCGTCGATCGAATCACCGAGGACCGGACCACCGCCGCCCGCTCGACCTCCCGCGCGCCACCGCTCGCGACACTCATCGCTCCTCTCACTTGCGCTCGAGCCTTGAGCGTGTCCAGCGGATGCGTAACGAATCTGCTCGACACCCCCGCGACGGCGCCGCGCGCGCCGTCCGCGATCGCGCTCGCGCGCGTCGGCGTCGACGAATCCGCGTCGGCGTCATCCATCCCGCGCTCGCGCTCGCGCGTCGCGACCGAGACGTCGACTGACGCGCGCGCCCGACGCGAGTTTCCACGACAAAACACTCGCATATTACATAAAACATCACTGTTTACCCATACACACCCCTCCCCTGTCACCCGGCTTCCATTGGGCACGCGAGCCACGCGCGCGCGCGCGCACACTTCGACGCGCGCGTCCCGTCCCGTCCGGTCCGTTCGCTCCGGCTCGGAGAAACCCACCGCGACATGGGTCTCGCCGCCGCCGCCGCCGCGCCGTCGTCGGCGTCGTCCTCGCGCGCCGCTGGGAGGTTCGCGACGACAAGATGCCGCATCGATGACGTCGCTTCGGCGCAGCGCAGCCGCGGTTGGTGCATCGAATCTTCCACGAATCGACGACGCGTCGGACGCGGACGCGCTCCCGCCCCGCGAGCGTCCGTGGATGAAGAAAACGAAACGTACGCTTCGTCCGGGCGCGTGGCGTCGGACGCGGGAACGTCGACGTCGACGTCGAAGGATGGGTCAAAGCAAAAGACGGGCGGGTTGACGCTGCAGATAGCTACGGGGTCGTCGTCCTTTGCCGGTTCGAGAGTGGTTGATTTCGTCGCGGCGTGGGACGCCATCTCGCCGAGGCTCGCGGAGAGCGAACACGAAGAGGTGAATAAGGAGATGCTGTTGTCGGCGCTGACGCTGGCGATTCCGAGGTTGCAACAGATTGCGTTTGTGAGGGAAAACGAGAGGAGCAAGCCGGCGCACGAGCGAGCGGTGGACGTGGCGCTGACGCTGGTGGACCAAGGGATGGATGCGGAGTGTATCTCGGCTGGGTTGTTGAGAGAGGCTGTAGTGCATGGGACGGTGACGTTGGATGAGATTGAAGAGGTTTTGGGGGAGAGGGTGATGCGGCTGGCGCACGACGTGGGGAGGGTGCACGATCTACCGGGGAGAGTGGCGTCGTGCGACTCAAATTCGGCCGAGAGGCTTCGGTCGTACTTTTTGTCGTTTCACGATATTCGGGCCATCGTGGTCGAGTTGGCGTGCCGTTTGGATGTTTTGAGACACATTGATGAGCTCGAGCCAATTCAGAGGACGACTGTCGCGCTTGAAACGATGCAGATTTACGCGCCAATGGCGCACGCGCTCAACACAGGATCCCTGAGCGCCGAATTGGAAGACTTGGCGTTCAAGGTTGTGTTTCCCACATCGTATGCGTCTTTGGACGCTTGGCTCAAGGCGAAGAATCCGGCGGATGCGGCCGTGTTGGATCGCGTCTCGAAAATCTTGAGTGACGTTATGAACGCCGACACGACGCTCAACGCTTTGATTGGCCGTGGTGGGGTCAAGGTTTTAGCGAGAAGAAAATCTAGATACTCCACGATGAAGAAGATCATTCGCGATGGACGCAAGCGGGACGAAGTGCACGATTTACTCGGTATTAGGCTTATTTTGACGCCCCAGCCCGGAAGCGGGGCTGAGTTGCCGGTGCTCGGCGAGACGTATAGAGACGGCTCGTTTGACGAGATGGAGGCTCGCGCCCTCAAGGCAGCGAACGCAGCGTGCTATCGCGCGCAGCAGATTGTCCATAACATTTTCCCGGCAATCAACGGGCGCACGAAGGATTACATTAGCAATCCGAAACCGAATGGATACGCCTCTTTGCACAGCACGCTCAAAGTTGGACTCGATGAAGATGGCAAGCCTCTGTCTCTGGGAGACGCGCACAAGAGAGGGGTCAACGTCGAGCTTCAGATTCGCACCGCCGCGATGCATCTCGCCGCCGAGGCTGGCAAGGCTTCACACACGTCATACAAGGGTGGTTTGAAGGAAGACACCGGAGTCGCTGGCTCGCTGGCGGATCTCGCGTCCGCAGCAAACCGCGCCGCAGTGGAAAAGTTTGGCGACTTCACGCACGACGACTTGCGCGAACACGGTCAAGTGCATGATCGACTCTTTGAAGCGTTCGATCTCAACGGTGATGGACGAGTGACGATTAATGAGCTGCGCACCGTGCTATCGAGCATTTGGAACGACGAAGAAACGTCTCAATTACTCGAAGAAGCCGAGGCGCTGATGTCTCTTTTGGACGTCGACAACGATGGTTGCATCGACATGGATGAGTTCAGCAAATTCCGCACCTCACTCACCGAGGTTAGCGCCCTACCAAGGGCTGATGCCGAAACACTAGCTGCGATTAAAGCCGTCGCTGTTGAGTCAATCGATGAGGAACAGGAAGAACTCGCGAACGACGAGGACGTGGTGATTGATATTGAGGCTCGAGACGTGACGACGTCGGGTGAAACCACCATCGAGGATGAGGCTGAGTTGATTGCCACAGTTCGCGCAGCTGTGACGGACAGCTACGAGTACGTCGGTCGCGTCGACTCTGCCGGCCGTCAGGCTGCGGTTGCGATGCGTGATACCGACGATGGTCCCGTCGAATGGCAACTCGTGTGGGATCTCATCAAGTCGGGTCGAGCGGAGACGGCGCGTCAGCTCTTTTATCAACGCACAACGCGCTCGCCGGGACAGATTGGGACTTGGGAGCAGTGGGCGCGATTCGAACTTCTTCAAGGTGATCCAGAGCGTTCGCGCAGCTTATACCGCGCCGCTCTTCTTCACTGCGAAGACCAGCCGCTTGTTCGCGCAGAGACGCTTCGCAAGTGGGCGATGATGGAGCTCGCCGCCAAGGACGCGCTTCACACGAACTCACACAAGGATTTGTTCGCTCGCGCCGTCGTCGTCCTCGCCGAGGCCGAGAGCGCGGGGAGAATCGGCACGGAGGATTCCGGAGCGGCCCAGGCGAAGACGTACCAAGTCTGGGCGCAAGGTGAGGCGCGCGCCGGAAACATTCATCAAGCGCGAACGCTGTTGGACAAGGCTGAGGCATGCCAAGCTGGCAACCCAGCCGTGGCTCACGCCCGAGGTCAGATTGAGGAGGTGAACGGCAACTACGCCGCGGCAGCCGCGGCATACGCCATGGGCGCGTCGGTGAACCCCACCGATGCGTTCCTTCTCCAATCTTGGGCGAGACTGGAAGCCAAGTCGGGACGTCTGGACAACGCTCGTACGCTCTACCGCAGAGCCGTCGATGCCAACCCGGACAACCACCACGTTGCGCAAGCGTGGGCGGTGAGTGAGTCTGAACATCCAGACGGTGACGTCACGGTGGCTCGAGAGCAGTTTCAACGCGCGAGCTCCATCGCGCCGTGGTCGGTGCAGACGTGGGCGGCGTGGGCGCGCTTTGAGGCGCGCGCGCAAAACAACGCGCGCAGCATTGAAACGGCGCGGGCGCTCTACGCCCGCGGCCTCGACGCCGAGGCTGGCAACGTCATCTGCCTCATCGGTCTCGCCGAGTGCGAGAGCCGACTCGGTCACTTTGCCGCAGCCCGCGAAATTCTCAGCCAAGCCAAGGATGCCAATCCGGAACACTGGGGCATCGTCTTTGAGCTCGCCAAGCTCGAGGAGCGCGCGGGCGCGCCAGCGAACGCCAGCCACTACTACAAGCGCGCCAGAAAGATGAAACGAGAAGCCAAGAGCGCTCGTCCTCGCTCCACTGGCGCCCGAGGTCGGAAATCCACCTGGGACCCGCTCGAAGCGCTCGAGCGCGAGGAGACGCAATCCAGACGCTCCGCCGCGTCCTCGCGCGTCTCCGTCTCCGCCGCCCTCGACAACCTCCGCACCGACGAACGCTCCGCCGGTACCGTCGGCGACAACAACGACGACGAGAACGACGACGAGAACGACGAGAACGACAACGACGAGAACGACAACGACGTCGTCATCAACCGAGCGCGCGACCGACGTCCAAAACCATCGACGCGCGCGTCCCCGCGTCGTCGCCCGTCCTCATCCGGCGCCTCGCTCCGCCCCGAGTCCTAAGACACCGAACCGCGGTCGCGCCGACGACGAGCGAACGCCCCGCCCGTCGTCGGCTTGTAATCATACACACACACACACGCACACGCGTCGTTCGCGACCGCGCCTCGTTCGACGACGACGTCCGCGACCGACGACGCGAAAAGACGAGCAAAGAAGAGGGTAAGTGGGTGGAGAACACCAACCGACGCGCGACCGACCGATGCGCCACGCTGGCACCGCGACCGGGACCGGGGTGGCGACCGCGCGGGCGAAGCCGTTTTCACCCTACACAAAATACGAAATGACGATTCATGAACCATACATAAAAATACGACCGAAATGACCGACCGATCTTCAGTGATTGAGTGCTTCAATCTTCTTCAAAAAAAACTCCTCGATCGATCGAGATTTTCACCCGATTGAGATTTTCACCCGATCGAGATTTTCACCCGATTGAGATTTTCACCCGATCGATCGATCGATTGAGATTTTCACGTCGATCTCGATCGATCGCGGTCATCCCTCCGTTCGTCTCCGTTCGTCTCCGGCGAATCGACGGGGCTCTTCTGGGAAAAAATGTTTTATTTCCACGGGGTCGTGACTCGTCGAATAGACGCTACAGTACCGTGACGCGCTACTCTCGATGACGGATGACATCGGACGGATGGATGGATGACGGATGACGGACGACACGGATGACGTTTGGATGATGGATGACGCGCCAGACGACGGACGACGGACGCGTCGGCCGGGCGACGGACGACGCGCGCGCGGATCGCGGATCGCGGATCGCGCGCGTCTGTGTTCACCGATCGGGACGGACGGACGGACGGGCGTCGAGCGGGGACGACGGACGGCGGGGCGAGAGGATCGGACACGTCGTCGATCCGTAACCGACAGCCAGCGTCGCGACCGACCTGCCTGGCGAGTGCGTTCGAGGCGTCGGGCGGGCGACGGAAGCGACGGCGCGCGTAAGTGCGTGAACGCGCGTGAGTGCGCGTGCGCGTATCGCGCGCGTCTGTGTACGCGTAGATACGACGACGAGAGGGCGAGGGATGACGACGCCCGGCGCGAAGTCTCCCGTGGACGCGCTGGGCGAGCGGGTGACCAGGCTGTCGGTGCGCAGACGCGAGGAGGAACGCGCGGCGGCGGAGGCGGAGGCGAAGGCGGCGGCGGCGCGGAAGAGAGGGATTCAAATCGTTGGGGATTCGCGCGCTGAGGGTGTGGTGGAGGATAGCGCGAGGGCAGTGTACGACGAGGATGAGCTGTTTACCGCAAACTCGACGGAGGGGTCGTTGCGGGGCGGAAACGCGCACCTAGGCGGCGACGCGTCGCTGCCGAGAGTGGATTCTTTTGAGGGGGAGCTGAAATTTCCCTCCGTGTTGCCTTCGGCGGATGAGGAAAGTCTAGCGAAGGAAGAGGCGGTGGGAAGACGACCGCCGGCGCCGGGGAAGACGCGGGTGTGGTTGGAAGACGGTTCGGCGGCGGGCGACGGCGGAAGCGGGAGCACGAGCCCGATGCAAATTGACGACGAGTCGTCGAGAAGAGCTTCTCAGGAAATTTTATTAAAATCACCGAGGCGAAATGGATCGATGACGTTCATGCCGACGGGTGCGAATCACAGGGCGCTGTTGGTGGCGTCGTCGACGGCTGTGAAGCCGCGCGCGAGACGACTGGATGTGGATGGAGGTTCGCCGTCGAGGTGCGAGTCACCGACAGAAAAGTTGGGAGATGGAACGGCGATGATGACGAATTCAGCCGAAGCCAAGACGCCGCCGTTCAGCAGGACTTCGAGCAATTTGTCCAATATTTCCCTTCCGTCCGCTTTTAGCCCGGTGTCAAGACCGATCTCGAGGAACACGTCAAAGGGTGATTTGGAAGAATGACGCGCGCGCGCACGCACACTGATTATGTAAATAGTTGAACAATCTGGCATCTGCGTTTCATTACTGTTTCTAATTTTATAAAGAATGTCTTTACGCGCTCGGCGACTCTCGTCTACTGAATGAAAGTGCAAATTCTACATGAATGCGGTCGCGGCACGCAGCCCCACGAAACGCACGTGTCCTCGAGCCCGCGCGGACACCTCTCGAGTCGCGCGCGTCTTGACGCGAACGCCTCGCTCGCGAACACCCACCACGGACGCAGAAACAGTCTCGCTCGCCCTATCCTTCTTCACCTCAAACTTGTCCGCTGCGACGTGCACATTCTTCACGGCGCGGCCGGAAATGTCACCGACGCTCTTCTCCCATTCCGGATCCCAAGACACCGCCTCGGGCGTGGAGCACGCGATGGACTTGCCAAAGGGGCAGGTTGCGTACGCACAGTCACCGTTTTCGTGGCCGGTGACAAAGTGCTCCTCAAAGATGGACCGAAGCAAGTAGTACTCCTTCGTCGTCGGCGGATGGAGCGGGAAGCGCTCGGCGCGACGCGCAAACTCCTCGTCAGAAACTTCGAGTTCCGCGTGCGCAGCCAAACCATCGACCCAATCGTAGCCAACACCATCACTAAATTGTTCCTTTTGACGCCAAAGCACTTCTTCCGGAAGGTACTTGTCCTCCGTGTCGAAAGCCTTGCGGAGAACATACTTTTCAAGAATCGGGCGACCATCCGCATCCTTCTTGCTGACGTCAATCATCTTATCCTCCGGTCGCATGTTCATCGCGAGATCGATGACTTGCTGCGACAGGAGCGGGGTGCGAACTTCGATACCCCAGCTCATGGTGGACTTGTTGGCGCGCAAGACGTCCCACTGGTGCAGTCGCATCGTCTTGCGGCGGCACTCGGCGTGAAACTCGGCAGGGTTTGGCGCCTTGTGGAAGTACAAGTAACCCCCAAAGAGTTCATCCGCGCCTTCGCCCGAAAGAACCATCTTGAAGCCCAAAGACTTGATGTGACGGCTGAGCAAGTACATGGGCACAGAAGCGCGAACTTGCTCAAAGGTTTCGAGATGCCAGATGACATCCGGGAGGGCGTCGAGCGCCTCCTCCGGGGTGAAGTGCACCTCGTGGTGAACTGTGCCAAGTTGCTCAGCCACCTTGCGAGCGGCAACCAGATCCGGCGCCCCCTTGATACCGATGGAGAACGAGTGCACGGGCTCATCTGCACCGTACGTGTTCTTGGCCAACTTGCGCTGGCGAACCGCAATGGAGGTGATCAGGGACGAGTCGAGGCCCCCGGAGAGGAGCACGGCATAGGGTACGTCCGCCATCAAACGCTTGGTCACGGCGTCAACGATGCACTCGCGAAGCTCAACCAAGTCAGCCGGCTTGGTCGGAACATAACTTTCGTCCACGATCCACTTTGGGTCGTACCACCGCGTGATGGTGGCTGGTTCATCCCCTCTCTTGACGTACACGTGCCCCGGAGGGAAGATTTCATAGTTGGCCACCCCCGGGTCGTCGTGAAGCGTCTTCATCTCACTACTGAACCACACGCTTCCGTCCTTCCCGTTCGCCATATACATCGGAATCTTACCCATGTGATCTCTCGCCGCAACGATGACATCATTCTTGCGGTCTTCAATCACAAATGCAAACATCCCGTCGAGCTCTCTCACAAACTCCACCCCGAGCTCCTCGTACAGGTGTCCGATGACTTGACAATCGCTCTTATTCTCGCTCACGATGCCGTACTTTTCCCTCAACTCGGCGTGGTTATAAATTTCACCATTCGCGATAAACGCCGTCGTTTTCGTCGCATCCGTAAACAGCGGTTGATCCCCGCTCTTCCCCGGCGCCACGATGCTCAGGCGCTTGTGCACCATGAAGGTTTGCCTACCCTCGCCATCGATTCGCGTCTCCATGCCGTACGAATCCGGTCCTCGGTGTCGCAAGCGCTTGGCCAGTTGGTACACGCGCTGGCGGTTTTTCCGCGAGTCCCCCGTCAATCGCAGCACGCTAAAGATTCCGCACATCTCGACGGTGGTTCGCGTATCGAATCAGAAAGACGATGCGATGCGGTGTCGACGCGCCGCCGTCCCCGCGCTTTTTATCCAGAGGAGCGGATGCCGATGAGCGGATCCTTTTCGACGACGGCGCGCGTTCGGTTCGGTTCGGTTCGGTTCGCTCCGACGACGAATCCGTGCCCGCGATGGTCGAGATCCGATTCGACGAGATCCCGCGGTGTCGTCGACGACTGGCGCGACGACCGGCGCGACGACGATCGACGGTAGACGCACGACGCGTCGCGCGCGCATCCAGGGCTGGGGGGTCCTTTCGTATTGGAAGAGAAATGTGACCGTGAGTGGAGATTTTGGAATACAGGGGAAGGAACGTGTGGGTGTTTCGGGCGGTTCGTGACTCGTGAAATGCAGACATTGACCCTAATTTTGGGGGGGTGGGGGTGATTTGTGTTTACATTGAGATTTTTTGTTGATCATATGTGTAGCTGCATCCACATGCGCGGATGGCGTCGCGCGCGTTCGGATGGGAACGAGTGGACGTTCGGATCACATCGCGCGCCGTGGTGGGATGAGAGGGTAAAACTACATTCGTTTTCCGTGCGTTTACAGCCGCACGAGGAGTTTTTTGCGACCTATGGCGTCGGGATCGTCGGTGAGGAGACGGGTCGGGAGGTCTCGGAGCGGAACGTCGGAGAGAGCCGAAACGGGATTGGAGACGACGTTTCGGCGAATCAAATCGGAGACTTGGTCGAGCATGGCACGACGGCCGGCACCAGCGTTTTCGTGCGCGTCGCGTTCGAGCCAACGGGTGAGCCAGAAGCCTCGGAGGGTGATGTCCTTGAAGATGAAGGCGCCAGTGGGTACGACGAGCGGTTGCTTGCTCATGCCTCCATACGTCACCATGACAGATGATGCGTTCGGTTGGAGCAATCTGAGCATGGTTTGCGCGCTGTAACCACTGACTGCGTTGAAACCACACCGCGCCTTGGCGGCGAGCTCGCGGGTTTTGGCGTCTAGACGCAACATTTTACCCTCTACGTCTGGGAGGACGACGTCAGCGCCGGCGGCGCGTAGGGCTTCAAACGTCGCCTCTGTCTCTACTTCGTCCGGTCGAGGACGACACATCGCTATGGTTTTTATGCCTCTATCTTTCGCAATCTGTAATAGCGCCCGTCCCACCCCCGAGGTGGCTGCATTGAGCACCACGGTCTCTCCCTCTCTGATATCGCTGTCCTCGAGCAGACGATACGCGGTGCACGGATTCACCGTGAGCATCGCCGCCTCGTGCACTGGAATGTCCCTACCGATCACGTCAAAACTGCTCGCTACGTCGATAACCTCCCTTCGCCACGTGCCCTGCGCGTACGATCGGTTCGGCACGACCCTATCGCCAATCGCGAATGCCCCCGCAGCGTCGCTCCCGACGCTAATCACCTCCCCCACGCCCTCGTTACCGCCGACGGCGGGCAACTCCCGCGGGACCGGATACTTGCCCTCGATTATGTTCAAATCAGACGGGTTCACCGGCGCCGCGAGCATCCGAACGGCTATCTCGTTCGGTGCAACGGCATCGAGAGCTGAGCGCAACGGTATCGAAGCAATCTTCAACACGCGCCCCGGCTCCCCGCGCTCCTCGTACGTCGCCGCCTCAGTGTGCGCGAGACGGGCGCATAAATTCTTCGTCCATGTCCGCCTCGCGCGCGCGGCTGCGCTCAGCGCCCGGGAAGTCATGTCTTCCGCGCGCCAACCTCTGACACACCGCGCGCCAGTCGTCGCCGCAAGTCGAAAATGGCGTCGACTCCCGCACTCGAGAGCGAGGCAGAGGCGTCCAAGACGTACTGTCACGCGTGTGAAAAGGCGTACTCCAAGTATTCGTGTCCCAAGTGCGGCTCCAAGCTCTGTTCGTTGGAGTGTTACGAGCGACACAACGATGGACGGTGTCGAAGCACTTTTCACGAGGACAATTTAGCGGACGCCATGCGAGGTCTCACGGCGACGGAGGACACGCGGAAGGCGATGATGGAGACTTTAAGGCGTCGCGCAGCGGAGGACGGCGTGCTGGATCTCGGAATGAGCGGGGATGACAAAGAAGAGGGCGACGAAGAAGAGGGCGCGGAGGATGAGGACGCCGGAGAGCGCTGCGTGCTGAGCGAGGCGAGCCTCGAGAGGTTACGTTTGGGAGACGAACTCGATCTGTCCATGTTAAACGAAGAAGAGAGGGCGATGTTTGAGCGCGCGTGCGCGAGCGGTGAGCTCATCGAGCCCTGGATGCCGTGGTGGGAATTAGAAGAAGCGAGTCAAACGCGCGTCGGCGCGAGAGGGGCGAGAGCCGTCGCAGAGCTGAGCGAGATGCCGACCGCGTCGACGTCGACATCCGGTGCGATACCACCGCTCGCGAGTGAAAACGAACTCTTGGATCCGTTCGAGGCGTTGTGTCAAGGTAAAGACCCACCGGAAGTCCTTCGATGGCACTGCGTCAACGCCCTCGCCGCATACGCGCTCGTCAAGCGCGTGTTCAACGGCGACTGGTCAGACGAGGAAGCCGAAGCCTCGGCGATGCTCCTCTACACATCCGTTGTGTTATCATCTCGAACGCCCATAGCGGACGTTCAGTGCGCGTCGAGCGCGTTACACGACGTCATCCGCCGAGCCGCCGCTTCGCCGCCCGGCGCCGCTCCAGTCCCTCCGCCCGCCGCGCTCACCACCTCCGTCACCACCGACGCCGCCAAGCTCTTCTCCGGCGGTCCATCATCCACGGTACGAGCCTTTCTCGACCTCATCCGCGTCTTCAACGCGGCGAGAGACCGAAAGCCTCCTTTACCCAAGGACGCGCGCGCGTCCGCGTCCGCCGCCGAGCGCAAGTGCCGCTACCTCGCCTCTTACCTCGCCTCCGCCCTCATCGACCGCGACGGCGTCGCGACCGACGTCACAAATCGTCTTCGCGGTCTCGTCGACGAGCACCGCGCCGTCGTCGACGCAGACAACGTCTCGCGCGTCGCCGACGCCGACGCCGACGCGCAACCACACATCTAGCCACGTGTCCACTTTCACCTCCTGACCTCCAGATCAACACGTACTCTAGCTCTCCATAACCCCGTGTAGACGTGGAAGATGAACGATTTAGTACAAACCACTCGATTGTAAAATGCACGCACACAACGGATATGTTCGTTTCATGGGTCACGACTCGTCATGTAGGGCACCCTCCTGGTCCCGACGCACGCACGACCGCGCGGGCCGCGGGATGCGGTTCATGAAATATCTATGTGTGTAAACAGTCAGTAACACTACTAGTATGGATCCACGCGACGACCGGCCATGGTGTTCGACGATCGGCAGTGCGCGACGGGTGAAGAGCACGGCGCGGCCGAAAACTATGCTCGGAAGAAAGATGAGCCGTAAGGCGCTCGTGATCGCGATGGCGGTCGCGGCGATCGCGGCGTTGTTCACGGGAGTGGCAGCCATGCACGATGACCCGGTGAACACGGGGGAGTTTGACTCTGCCCCGGCGGGTAGCCAGCTGTGCACGGGCGTGCCCGACACGTTCGGTCCGGACATGAACTGCCCGAGTGGTATCAGCGGTTGTAGTCTCACTGGCTCCTCCATTTGCGACAGGTACACCTGGGAGTTCGACAACTACGTCTACCTCGAAGAGGATGGAATGCCGTACTTGCCGGCGCCGTTCACCGGCATCCCGCGCGTGGACATCTCTACGAACGAAGAGTTCAAAGGTCAGATGGACTTTTCTTCGGCGTATATGGGAGCCATCGCGGGACAGCTGCTCCCCGGTCTCGTCATCGCCGTTCTCTTGTTCTTGTCCATGATCGTGTGCCTGTTCTTTTACATTCTCTCGAGCTGCTGCAAGTGCCTCGGGTGCTGCAAGTGCTGCTTCCGTCCGACGCCGTACACGCGTAAGGCGTTGCACGTGGCCAAGGGTATCCAACTTCTCTTCGTCATGCTCTGCTTTTGCGGCTGCGTCATCATTTTCGTCAAGTCTCCGGATCTTGGCGACGGCATTCGCGACATCACCAACGGCTTGTTGGACTCGACGGAGGCGTTGCTCAACGATGTGGAGGACATCAGCGACGCTATCGGCAGTCTCGAAAGCGGCGCTTCGAGCGAGCTCACAGGTGGTTTCACCGATTTAGAAAATTCCTCTGAAAGCGTCAGGACAACGATGAAAGATTTGAGAAGCTCTATCGACGGCGCGGTGGAGAAGATCAACCTCGGAGCGGACATCACCGCCGGCATCCTTCTCGGTGTCGCTTTCATCACCATGGCGTTGTCCATCCTCAACTTTTGGCGTCTACTCATTCTCTTCTCCGTCTTGACGTCGATCATTCTTGTGCTGACGTGGATTGTCGTCGGTTTGATGGCAGCCATCGGCGTCTTCCTCCAAGACTTCTGCTTCACCATCGACCAGTACCTCATCAACCCGGAGTCTGTCGAGATTTCCAAGGAAATTAAGTGCCCGGATCCCGAGAGCGTGATCGATTTCGGTGATGCTTTCCGTAAGCAAATCCGCGATTCGATCAACGTGGTCAACGACGGCGTCTACAATGACAATGTCGGTGGCGGTTCAAACGACTACATTTGCGCCACCTATGAAGGACAAACCATCGGAGACTTGTGCGGTAGCGCTACTGACATTGCAACGACGACCTTCGTGTCGCCGCTTTGGGACGATCCGTACTCCAACTACGTGTGCAAGAACTACCATAACGGCAACCTCGGTTCGTCTTACACTGCCTCTACCACCGTCTACCCGAAGTGGGACTGCGGCGCGAACGGTTACAAAGACTACAGTGTCCCTACTGGTGCCGCTGCAGGAGACACTTTCGCTCAGTATGGCTCTACACCGACGAGCAACACTGTCGCTCCCGAAGATGCATCCACCACTTACGCGTCGCTCTTCACTGCCGGCTCCGCTGAGGCAAAGAACCTCAACGATCTCACCAAACTCAACGCAGTCATTCCAAAGTTCGAAGACATTCTCCAGTGCGGCTTCATCCGCGACACGTTCGAGTCCATCCAGTCGGGCTGCCACGGCACCGCCGACGCCGTCATCATGTTGTGGAACGGTTTCATCGTCACCGCTGTCGGTTACTTGTGCTTGTGGATCACCATGCTCGTCACCATCGGTCGCATGTCCAACTCGGATTTGATGATCGACGGCGGTCACTTTGACGCCAAAAAGGCGGGCTTGATCTAATCTTCCGAGTCGCGCAATAAGCTATATCTTTATCAAGACTTTAAAATCTAGTAGACGTGATCGCACGCGACGCGCGAGCGTCGTCATCGCGGTCAAGTCTAAATCAGATTCATACCAAACGCATAACTTTTAATTAAAATTTTTGTCATGAAAAACCATTGAAAAGTTGCGGGAAAAATGTACGTACATCTTCGTCGTCGTCGCCGTTACACGCTGCTACTTGTGCTAATAAAAACAAATCCTTCCTCACTTTTTCCTCGCGAGCTTCACCTTTGACTCTGCGCTCTTCTTCGCCAACGCCACGCGTCGCTCGAACGCCTCTGGATTAAACGGAATCATCCCCTCTGGCAGCGTCGCGTCCGGCGGCTTGCTCAGCGCTCTCGGCGGCATGTCCATGCGCACCAACCTCGCCTCATCGAACGCGTGTTCACTCCCCGGAAACACCCGCAGCTTCCGCATCATTTCTCTACTACTCGAACATTTCGGCAACATTCTCTCCACAGCCTTTCTCAGCACCCACGTCGGGTCTCTATCGAACATGTCTCTCGCCGTGCGCGTCACCAGTCCCCCGACGTACCCGGTGTGTCTGTGGTACAGCTTTTTCTTCAATTTATCCCCCGTCATCGCCACCTCACCCGCGTTGACGACGACGACGACGTCCCCGCACCCGCTCCCCGGGGTGTACGTCGGTTTATCCTTCCCTTGCAGCGCAACGGCGACGCGAGACGCTAACCGGCCGAGGACTTCACCCTTGGCATCGACGAGTCGGTACCGCAAGCCCTCGAGCGCGCGCACGTTTCGCACCGTGGACGACATGACGTCCCGTCGTTCGTCCGGCGATGAAAGAGACGGGAAGGATCAAGGGTGGACGACGTGCGTGCCGGTGTTCGCGCGTGCGTCGTGCTCGCCCCCGCGCGCGCGTCTCTGAAGGACTCAGCAGAGCGACCCGTCGTCGTCGCGGGGCGTGAAACGCGACACCCCAAACCCCTCGATCGATCGACTGATTTTCACTCATCGGTGGTTTTTTCGTATTAAAAAAGTCGAGCGATCGACGGTTTTAGCGTTTCTTCGGTTAGCCTTTCTTCGGCGACATCGCCTCCTTGGAGGGATCCAGGTTCAACCTCCATGGATGAAAACGCAGGTTCGACGCGATCGATCGTGGGAAAATCGGCTTTGAATGGAAACGAAAACTTGATGTTTTTACAAAAAAACAACAATATGGTCGTGGTTCGACGGAATCGATCGGTTAAAATCATCGATGCGCGCGCGTGTGTCATGGATTATTTTCCCCTTTGCGTAGTCGACCGAGAGTGGTACGGCGCGGAAGGTCGGCGTGCACTCACTCGGTCGACGTCGACGCGTGCGCGCCCAAAGTGCGCGACGCGCGAGACGCTCGACGAGACTCGGATCTCGCGATGACGGCGGGGATGGCCGCAACGAGGTCGTCCGCGACTTTGGCGACGACGCGCGCGTTCGGGAGACGCGCGAGGTGCGCGCGTGCGACGACGACGACGCGTGGACGACGACGCGTGGAGACTCGAGCGGATGGAACCGAGTCGTCGTCCGCGGGCGCTGACGCGACGATGGCGACGACGCCGGCGGCGACGGCGGCGACGGTCAAGTCTGTCGTGCCCTTTGTCGAGGCGGAGAGCTCGGTGGAGGTGGCGGAGGACGATTACCGGGGCACGCTGAGGTTGTTTTTGGACAGCGCCGACGCGGATACGTACGACGCGTGGTTGCCGACGGGTATGTTTACCGGCGTGACGACGAATCCTGCGATTCTCGAGAGAGATGGGGTGGAGTGTAGCGTCGAGGCGTTGAGTGCGTTGGCGAGGAACGCGCTCGAGTTTGATGCGGTGGAGGAGTTCCAGGTGCAAACGTGGGGAGAGGATAGCGACGAAATGTGGAAAAACGGAATCGCATTGGCGAGGCAGGACCCGGAGCGGTTGGTAGTGAAGGTTCCGGCGACCCTGGAGGGTATCAAGGCGGCGAACGCGTTGGTGTGTGATGGTGTGAGAGTGACAATCACGGCTGCTTACGCACCGCATCAGGTGCTCGTTGCGGCGTCCATTGGGGCGAACTACGTGGCGCCGTATTTGGGGCGCATGAACGACGCCGGACGCGACGGAATGGGTACGATTATTTCCATGCAAGAGACTGTGGATGAACTCGAAAGCGATATGCGAGTGCTCGTGGCGAGCGTGCGCACCGCGGCGGAGGTTTCAAAGCTCGCGGCAAAGGGTTGCGATACGTTCACGATTGGCGAGAAGGTGGCGGCGGAGATGTTCGCCGATCCCCTCACCACGCAAGCCGCGCTCGATTTTGAAAGCGCAGCCAAGCGCATGGCGCCGGCGAAACCGAAGAAGAAGGAGGAAGTTCCAGTCGAGGAACCGGTCGTGGAGGAACCGGAAGAGGATGTATCGGAGGCGGAGGAAATCTCTACGCAGGAGAGCGAGCAAGCAGAAGAATAAAAAAAAGCCAAGCACAGCACAGCAATACACACATCTAGAAATACAAAACCAACTACTTTGCGTACTCTGCGAGTATACCGCGTGCAACCATGACGGGCACTTCCACCGCCAACCAAGGCGCTAATGCGAGACACATCACGTGCGCTGTTCCGAAATGCGGCACATTCTTTGCCTATAAGGGCTTGAAATGAATTTGTCAAACAAATTTGTCAAACAAATTTGTCCTCTGCTGTACAGCTTCGTCCCTTGTTTGCGCGCACGTAACCGATGACCGCGAGATACTCCTCTCGCAAACGCGCCGCTCATCGCGCGCCATCTCGAGGAGTCGCGGAGACGGTGAGAAGGGGGATCTTTTTCACTGGGCTGAGCGTGCCAGTGTCCTAAGACTCCATGCGGGGAGACTCGAGGCGCTGAAGCTCGCTCCGCCGAGGCTCACTCTGCAGAGAGGAACAGCAGAGCGCCTCCACTGGGCGACGCACCGACCGGTCACGGTGCAATGTCGCAGGACACGGCCTCACCGTCGAGCGCAACAAAGCCGGTGGAGAAGAATCCCTCGGTCGGGTGACAGAAGAGCGCGCTCTCGCGCGCGCTGTACGCCGCTTTCGGCTCGAGACACGCGGCGCAAAGACGGGAACGGATGCTGGCGAAGACACGTGACGCCATCGATGGAAAGACGAATGCGGCGGATACGACAAAGACGTGATTATATTCGTTCATCATTGGCTGATTACTCGCGGCGATGCGATCGTTACCCCGAAGCGCACGTAAACTTTTGTTGTAACTTTGTATTCTTTTGGCTCGAGACGCGCGCACCGCATCACGGCTTCTTTTCGATCCGTGGCTCCCCCGCGGCTAAACCAGTATTAAACGATGATTCAACGTTTCGATTTTTTCGCAAGGCGAGCTCGAGCTTGTTCAGCGCTTGGAACACTTCGTGTTCGGATGGAAGCACAGAGCGAGAACCGAGCCACAGCGCCCGCCTCTCTACGCTAAACATAGCTTCGTTTTGCCAGTACGGTCCATGAGACGGTTCCTTTAGCCGACTAGCTCGTAGCTGAGTGCGATGAGTGCACATTTCGTCATCGCTGCTATATTCTGGCAGATATTTGCCTGGAGTCGCACCTGAATCGTCGCTACTGCACTCGCTCGTATCGTCGATATTGGATGACGAGAGTTCATTCATCAACTGCGATAAAGGACACGGGAAATCGAATGATTCCGGCTTGATTTCCCGCGAACTCACTGCTTTTATTGGACTGAACGTTTCGTCGCATCTGTAGTAGTCTTCCGTGGAAGGAGAGGGTGCCGACGCGCGACGCGAGTCGAGTTCACGATTTTTCCAGGATGCCGTGCAAATGTCCACACACTGATTTGATTCGAACGCTCGCTTGCTCTCGCTCGACGACTGGCTGCTAGATCGAGTATACGTGTCGCGTGCATCACTCATGACTACGATGATGACGTTGTCTGGTGACCAGATGACGCGTCGCTGTGCGGCGAGCCCGCGAAGCCTCAAGCGTTTACATGCGTTTGAGCGAAATATCTTTCACTATTCCATATGCACTATCTATCGGAATTAAACTATGATGAGAAGCATCAATGTGAGTCTGACGGTATCTCAAATCTTGAGAGCGCGATGTGCGCTTAAATTTTCACGGGTCCCCGCTCGTCTATGAGAAATCTTGACGGTACCAAGGAGACGTCCTCGAGAGCTTCGTGAACGAGATTCACGTAATAGACGGAACCGATTGTGTTTCGCTTGACTTGACGCATCGTGCTGAGATTTTGATAATGAATATCATCTTGTAGCTTGAAAACTTCTCCGATGGTCGCCGTCTTGACGATAACCGCCTTGACGCGAGACAAGGGAACTGCGCCGGGTAAACCTTGCGTCGCCGCAATCATGGAACGCTTCGTGTCCAACGTTTTCTGAAGTAGAGCGTCGACATCGACTTTTGCGCCCATCGCTTTAGAAGACTTGGCAACGTTCTTAGCAAAGTTAACCATCTCTTTGGTGTAATGCGTCTTCGGCTTGGGCTCAACAGCCTTGATCTTCTTCTGACGCTTCTTCGGCTTGGCGGGCAGCGCTGTGTCGGCGAGCATCGTGAGCTGTTCAGCCAGCTCCATATCGATTTCCGAAGTCGTAAAGCTGTCTTCGTTTGACTCTTCCGCCAAATCTGCCAGGCTTCGTTTGCCGCCGTCGCTTTTACGTTCGAATCTTTGCGTCGCTCGGTTCGCCTTGCCCAAGCCCTCGCGAGCGGCTGGCGCCCCGGCAGCTTCGTACAGGTCAGACAGCGCACGAACCGGTCGCTTCGAGTTCGCAAGTCTATTGCGTTCGATGACATCCTTGTACAAACTAACCTTGACGGGCGGAGCCTTGGGTTCGATGGACGGCGACGCGTTGCTCGCCGTTTGCTTCTTGGTCTTGCGCAGCTTCTTCTGCAAGAGATCATATTCCTCTGTACTGTAACTTTTCTTCGCGTCAAGCGAGATCGCCTTCATCGGTGGAGCGTCACCCTTCGCGGGCGTCCTACCATTTTTCGTCTGACTGCTCGCCTTTTTATCCTCCGTCGCCTTGGGCTTCTCTGGTTTCTCCTTGCGCTTGCGCGCCGGCTTTGGCTTGCGCTCAGGTTCCTCGATCTCCACGTTCTCTGACTCCACCACAACCCGTTTATTCATGTACTTTCGCAGTTCATCCGACATGATCGCATCCACAGGCATCCTCAACAGCAAAAGTTCGCGTCCACCCTTCAAATCAATCTGCCAAGGCTTCGTCGTCGTCAACGCTTGAATTATCTCGCTATCCGGGAGCAAGATTGTCCCCCACAGAAGCTCCACCCCAGAGTCCCGTTTCCCAGCCAAACGCGCGCAAAACTCCTCCACACTCTCGCCATCATACACCGGTACCGGTGAAGGGTCGTAATCCCCGAACCACGTCGATCCATCCCCGGAACTCGACGCCGTCCCGCCTCGGTTTCCGCGTCTCCTCGTCGCGCCCTGCGTTTTCGCGTCGTCTCGTCAGTCTTCTCGTTCCCTCCGACGGCCCCGTTCTCCGTCTTTCCCTCATCCATCGCGCGAATCTACATCCGTTCCTCGTCGATACCGTCGATACCGTCCACGCGTTCGTCATCACCGCGCACTCCGTCTTCCATTCCATTCCATTCCATTCCATTCCATTCCGTTCCGTTCCGTTCGTCTCGCTTTTTCCGTACGAACCAACCCGGGAGCGGCGAATTGAACGACCCCGGCCCTTTCCCGGGCGCGAACCAAAAAATCACGAGTGTCGCGTCCGCGTCTCTCCGTACCTTGGCCTCGACCCGCAGAACGACGCGTCCAACGACCGGTTTCATCGTCACACCGCGCGCGCGTCGCGCTCCGTCGGTCTCCGTCGATCTCTCGCGCGTTCCGTTCCGTTCCGTCCCGTTCCCGTTCCCGTTCCCGCCCGCCCGCGCGCCCGTGTCCGTCCACGAATGACCGTTCGTGAACCGTCCAGGTGGTAGATTTTTTTACCACCCTTTCATCGTTCCTCTCGATTTAGGGGAGAAGAAGGAGGAAAAGGGTGGGAAAAAACGAGACGCCCGACGCGGGTCGGAATCGACCGGTCGCGAGGAGCGTTACGATGGGGGGTAAAAAATATCGGGGTTAGTAGTGTATACGCATACGTGGTTTTGTGTTTTTTACATCGCAACGTCGACGACGACCTAAACCCGCGA
>Ga0181570_10000061_pt1 | contig 95670 bp, 146 predicted proteins | sample 101ome_18_FD_148667 | JGI IMG/M metagenome (GOLD analysis project Ga0181570, IMG submission 148667) | Coastal salt marsh microbial communities from the Groves Creek Marsh, Skidaway Island, Georgia - 101406AT metaG (spades assembly) | ecosystem: Environmental > Aquatic > Marine > Intertidal...
GAAATATTTACTGTGCCATTTACACCATCTACTAATAGTGTTGAATCATCTGCAAATATTGAACCTGTAATATCCCCTGTAACATTTAATCCTGTAACAGTTGAACCTGTAAAGTCTACTGAACCTCCACTTACAAAATCAACTGCACCATACAATGTAGTCTGCACACCGCTTGTGCTGTTGAGTGTAATATGTGTGCTTTCTGCACCTGTGGTTTTACTTGACAGATACATTGTTTCATCTGCGTGACCTATAAAGTTTGCCGCTTCAACAATACCAAATGCACCATCACTAACTTTTACTCTACCTGAACCGTGTGGTGTAATATTAATATCATTATTATTACCAGAAGACAAGTCTAAATTTGCTGATGCAACAATCTGTATAGGACCCGGACCAGTAGAGCCACCATTTGAAATAGTTAAGTAACTGTCACTGGCTGCCATCCAGTTTGTGCTAGATATTGGCCCTGCTATAGTTCCCCCTACTCCATCTACCAACAGTGTGCTATCATCTGCAAAAACACTTCCTGTAACATCGCCGTCTAAACTTGTTGCAATTGCAGTTACTCCAGTCAATGCACTACCATCTATTGCTGGCAAAGCGCCTGTCAAGTTTGCTGCTGGTATTGTACCATTTACACCATCAACTAATAGTGTGCTATCGTCGCCAAACACACTACCAGTCAAATCACCTATGATAGTATCAAATCTACCTGTGCCAGCGGCAACCTCACTAGATGCATTACCATTTAAGTAAATGTCAGTATTACCTGCTCCTAAACTGATAGTGCTTGTGTTGGTAGTACCTATGTTTACTCTTGCAGGGTTACCTGGAGTACCACTATCAATTCCACCTTGGATGTATAAATCAGTGTCTCCTGGTAGTGCTGTGATATTATTTGTTTCAATTAAGTTGTTTTGTATATCGCCAACAATCTTACCATTCACACCATCTACTAACAGTGTGCTGTTGTCTCCAAAAACACTACCTGTCATATCACCATCAAGTGCTGATACAGTGATACCTGTTAATGCACTACCGTCTATTGCTGGTAAAGCTCCTGTAAGTTTACTTGCATCTACAGTTGAAGTTGTTGCATCTAATATTACAGAACTATCATCGCCGATTACACTACCTTGTACAGCATTTACAACAAGAGTACTTCCACTGTTAATACTAGTAGAACCTCCAGATTGGAGCGTTGATACATTGTTATACAACTCGTCAAAGTTATCATTAATTTTATCAAATGCTGTGCGTAGTGGATCACCGTCGCCTTTGTTTGGACTAGTACCAATATTAATAGTTTGCTGTGCCATTATACTCTCCCTACGACTACTTCAACTTTTCCGTAGCCATCGTCTGTTTTATTTTCTACTGCTTTACCAATTACAGTACCAACTTTGGGATCATTGTTTACACAGGCATAGCCTTCTCTACCTGCTGTAACCAGCAAGTCTCCTTTCTGTACCCGTCCTAGTACTTTACATGGCACCCTACCTTGTAATGCAATTCCCACAACATGGTCTCCTTCTAATGCACTATTCATTAAGTGTGCAGGATTTGTTGTAACAACACCTACTACTCGTCTGCTGCCTTTTTCGCTTACAACAGTTACTTCTTCATCGCCGCCTAATACAAGCACTGTTCCTGGCTCATACTGTGCATCTGCTAAGTAATTCTCTGCCAAGTCAGCATATTGTGCTGATGTAGCAATACCATTAAAGGTTGTTGCATATACTGTGTTCCATCTATTAGTTGATAAACCTAACATTTGTCCACTGTCTGTAGGTGAATTAGATCCAGGTACAATGTTACCTGCTGTTAGTATCATTCCATTACCTACAGTTAAAGATGTATTAATGCTTACATCTGCAGGCAATCCAATAGTAAATGTTCCGCTGCTTTCTGTAACCGTAACTTCATTTGTTGTGCCTTGGAATGTAACAGTATCACCTAATGATGCTGCTGTTGAACTAGTACCGTCAGTAAACGTAATCGAACTGTTTGAAAGTTTTGCGTTTGAAATACTACCTGCTAGTTCATCGTCTGAAATACCGCCTGATTTAATTCTAACACGTCCGGTAAGTCCGCCATCATTTTCAACTTCAAAGTTTTCATCACTGAATGCTGCTAGACCAGTATTACTCTGTACGTTTGCCGGTGCAGTTCCGCCCCAACCAGTTGTTGGATCTGATTCGTCAAATGTTGGTGCTCTTGACATATCTAGTTTAGACTGAGCAATTGCAGCACCTGTAGCAACATCTGCATTTTCAATTACACCTTCGTTAAGTTGGAAGGTAAGTGTACCACCTGAGTATGTTACACTGATGTCACTGGTATCATCTGTTGCAAGTGCTTCGTTGTGCCATTTAGAATCACTTGTGTTGTAAACTAAAATGTCACCATTTGCTAAACTGGTAAAGTTTGTATCTTGTAGTTCAGATAATTCGTCATACGCTGCAACTTGATTATCTACGTAATTTTTATTTGCTGCATCTGTGCCACTTGTTGGGTCGCCTAGGTTAGTGATTTGGAATGTACCCATACTCAGGGAACCTGTCATTTCATCCCCTGCTTTACGTACTGCGCCGCCGCCTATTACTGGAAGGTAATCGTCGCCTTCTCTATCCCAACCTAATCTTGCATTGATATATTGTTCTGTAGCACGTTCTGTAGCAACCGTATCGTTAGTAGCATTTGTGAATGTTTCATCTGCACTAAATTCATTTACACGCACACCGCGTTTGAAACCAATACCATCAATGTTTGTAAGAACTAATGCAGCATTGAATGTTACTCTACCAGTACCTTGGTCAACTGTAAAGAATCTACCTACACGGAAGAAACCATCTTGGTCAGTTGAAGCAAAGAACACTCGTCCTCTTGTACGTTCTTGTACCTGTGCTTTATTGTTAAGTCCGTTTGAGTCAACTGCTTCCTCGTCTGTAACTGCTTGAACAATTGGCTTGCCAAAAATTCTATCAGGATAGTTGCTTGTATTGTAACCACCTGTACCAATGTCTAGGAAGTCGTGTGACGTAGCACGACATGTACTAATTGCAACAGTAACGTTATATGTTTCGCCTGCGTCAATGCCTCCTTTAAGAGTATTATTATCACCTCTAGAACTATCTGCTCTTGCTGCAAGACCAGGACCACTATATGCAGGTGTAATATAATAATCATCTGTAAATGTCACAATGCCAAACTTTTGTCCGTCAAGGCTTGGTGTTCCGCTTGTATCAGTTACAGTAGAATAACCTGTGATAGTATGTTTTGCACCTGCCCATGTAAATACCATACCAACAATTCTGCTTTTGGCTGTATCATCTAAATCTGCAGATAATGCAAAATTTGTATCACCTTGGTTTCTACCCAAAGTTCCGCCTGCTGTAGGTGTTGCTCCTAAAGTTGAATCAATCGTATAATTTGCACCTACACTATATGCTGCTCTATCATTGTCGACAGTTAAATCTTCGTAATTAAAATTATCATCTACAACAACTCTTGCCTGTCCTGCAGGATCTACTGCAATGCCACCTACAATAGTATTTTCAAATGCTAGAGTTCTATATGTAAATGTAGGGAACTCATCAAAGATAAGTGCTGTACTAGGTCTTGTAAGTGTTTCACTTGTTATGCCGTCTAATAAGAACGCTTGCTTACTACGGAATACAGCGACATGATTCATAGCAACTTGTTCACGTAGTCCTGTATCGCCTGTAGTTGCACCTGAACTAAAGTCTAGTCTCCAAACTTTTCTACGTAAATTTGCATTTGCGCTATCGCAAAGTGTAGCATCTAAACTTGCCGGAATTTCAATATCTGTTTCTGAGACACTTACAACTTCGTGTGGATAGTAAAGTTGGTCAACAGTTTCACCTGGAGCATCATATAATATCTCAATTTCTGATGCGTTCATAGGATAATCAGTAACGTCAAATATAAACATAGCAACAGCATCTTTTGCTGCGCCAAAACTGATATTATCTATAGATACAATGTCACCTTGATTTGCTTCGGCAATGATAGTAGAAGATCCTTCATAAATGTCACCCTGGTCATTAAATGTTCCGGTGGATTCACCTACGTATAAGAAGGTATTTGTATCTACTACCCAGTATTGCAATTTACCTGTAATGATATCGTTGCCGACACCTTGTGTTTGACCAATGGTTTCGCCAATTGAAAGTGATGCACTTACATCACCTGCAACCTCAATAATTTGTTCAACATTGTAAACTTTGACTGGCTGAACTAAACTTTGATTTAGTGTGCCTACAGTTGCAACTTCATCAGGGTCACTACCTTCTGATACCATACCAAATGTACCATACGAGTTGTTACCTGTAAGTGAACGTATTTGTGAACCATTTAATGAATAATATCCACAATAACAATAGTATGTAAACACACTAACAAGTTCTGATAGAGCATTGTTTGCTGCAATTACGCCATATCCTAAATCGTTGATTTGTGTGTAGTCGTTTGCAAGCATAGACTTGTTACCACCACCTTGGATAATAATGCTTTCTACAGAACTATCTGCAGGTGTATCATATCCACTGTAGGCCCCGCCGCCTAGCGATACGCCACTTGTTGCATCTAATATTAGTGTAGCTTTTGCAACTAGGCCTGTTGTATGCTCGTATGATGGATCGCCTGCTAGTACACTAGTTTGTAGATTGTCTTCTCCATAATAATCTCTAATAGCATTAACTTGATATCTTCTACCTTCAATAAAGAATGAACATGGTAATTTAGGTTTACGTTTTGCAAGAATACTTGTTGCTTCTGCTTCAACATGAATAGTAAAGTTATCATCTTTGTCAACAATAACTGCTGGCATGTTGTATGTATAGCCGTCAATAAACATACCGCCGTGGAAGGCTTGTGAATTTATGCTTCTTGAGAAACTTGTACAAGTTTGTGCATAAGGTGAACGTGTTAGAATGGATCCTGAAGGATCAAGAACCATCATAAAGCCGCCATGTTGTTGACATGTAATATTACGAAGAATTACAGCATCGTTACAAAGGAACACATCCATTTCATTGTTATTTTTTGGAGTGCTTGCAGGATCGCTAGGATCAGTTAGATAGTGGTAACCAAAGTAACCTGTAACACTACTGTCTGCTTCTCTTGTATAGTATTCTCCGCCTGATGCAGTTGTTAGTCCGTCTATTTCTGCATCTCTATAGAACATTGTTCTAGCATAAGGACTTGTACTTACGCCCGGTGCTGGTCTAATAATTGCACGTCTAAATTCATCACCTTTTATAGAAACGTTTTCTGGAACTTTGATAGGTAGTTGTTCTTCGTATATACCTGTTTCAACCCTGATAGAAATTTGATCTTTCTTTACATAGTTACCAAATTCTAATAGTTCGTCATCTTGGAACTCTACAGGCGAAAGTAACTGTAGTTCTATAGTATCATAGGTTGTAGTAACACCTTTGTCAATACCTCTTTCGTAAGATACAATTTGTCCTATAGCACCAGTTGTTCTACCACGTATAACTTTACCTGGAAAAATATCTACGTTTGGTTGGTCTGCTGTAGGATCACCTGACTGAATTGTGTATTTGTCGGGACCTGAATATGCATTTAGCGTATAGTAATTGTTTGCTTCTACCCTTGCAGGATCATCAGTTGTTCTGTCAATAGTTTGCAGTACATCATCAAATCTATCTTCTGCTGCTTGATACCATGCATTACCAGTTGAAAGACTTACCCCAATTGCAGCAAGTATCTGCTGCTTATAGTATAAAATTGCTGCTGCGGTTTCTGTATACTGTCCGTCTGTGCTGATTGCAAATACACCTGATGGATTTGAGTAATATCTTAAGCCTGCATAGATACTCATTGTATTTTGTTTTGTAGCAACAGTAGATGCTTTAATATCAATTATTATAGCATCATGGATAAGTCCTAAATCTCTTTCACAAGTTGCTTGATCATAAACAAAAGTTGTATAAGTTGTGTTAATGTAACTAATTGTATTAGTAATTGCTGCACTCTTTGCTGCATTAGCAAGGGCCACAAGGGTTGCTTGATCACCACTTACAGTATCGAAGCCATATGTTACAGTGTTATCAACATAAGATGTTGCTACACTTGGTCCTGTATCATATTGCAATGGTTGAATATAAGGACCAATGTCAACTGAACTTGCTTCTTGGATTCTTGCTGCTGCTGCACATGCTGCTGCCAAGGTTCTGTAAGCATATGCTTCGCTACGCCCTTCTTTGCCTGGAGGCACAGTAGTCATATTGTCGTCGCCGCTTGTGCTAACAAATAGATTTGTTTTACTTGCAAATGCGCTGTTGTCTACATAGTATTTTGTAGCCGCTTGTAAATCGTATTGACTATTAGGAGAACCTGCACCTTCGAACGGGAATGGATGATCGTGCAATGTTAGCGGACCTGTCATAGTATCGCCTGCTAGTCCAACAACTTCTTGTCTTTGCGGAACTTGCGTACCTGTTGCACCTGCAATAGTATTTAGATGTCCTGTTAAAGTGTCTCCAGCAGTGTTAACATATTTGTCGTCAGCAAAACCTTTTGAAATTAACAAATTATCTGAAGTAATATTTGGGGCGCCGTGTGTTCCGTTCCATGATGCAGCAAGTGTTTCTACATCAGCAGTTGATCCACGTAGTAATGAATTGATACTATTTGTATATGCTGCCGCTGCGCCAACACTTAATGGATTAAGAACAGCAGGAGTAGCATCTGTTGATAATTTAGTGTTGATTGATTTTACAATAAGTTTATTACCACTTACTTCAAAAGTAATAGTATTGTCAGTGTCGCTAGGATCGTTTGTACCTGCATCAGATACTAGTTCATAAAAGTCTAGTTTTGTACCTGCTGCATTAACTAGGGGTACTTTACCTTCGTTACCTACAAAACTATCAGGTGTGTCATCTAGTGATGTAAAACTAATTTGACCACCTAACCCAAATACTGCATATACTTCAGTAAAGTTTTCGTTTACTTTACGAAACGACTCACGAATACTATCGCCTGTACCGTCGTTGCCTTCTAAACCAATATCAATTTCTTGTTTAGCCATTTTTTATTCCTTTTAAAACTGTGGTACCAGATTGTCCATATCAAAGTTTACACTTACTCCACAACCACAACTACTATGCGCATTTGGATTGCGTATTTCAAAGTTTGCGCCAACCAAACTTTTTACATAATCTACTTCTGTTCCTATTAGGAACATTAAACTGTGTGAACCCACTACAAATGCACATCCGTTTGCAGTTTTTACTACTTCGTCGCCGTCTTCTAAGTCTGCAGGGCTTGCAATAGTACCCCAATCATACTCAAAACCTGCACAACCGCCCCCCTTGATGTTAAGAGTAATGCCGTAGCAATCGTTCTCTTCGCTCAAAAAGTCTATTTGTTTCTCTGCTGCTGGGGTCAAAGTTAGTATGCTCATAGTGTTCCTTTCTAATATTTATCGGTTGTTTTTATAATCTTAATGTAAATATAGTTATGTTTATAAAAGAATATTTAATAGATACCTGGCATATGCGCCGTAGTAAACTAGGAAAGCATCATACTTATAATCGTAAGAAAACAATGGTAGTTTTACGCTGTGATAGTTGCGGAGATGAGTTCACACGCCCAAGAGGTAGCATGGACCCTAAGCGTCTTAATAATAACTACTTTCATGTGTGTGAAAACTGTGACGCAAAACGTTTTGCGCAACAACGTGGAGTCAATGCTAAAAAAGTTTGGAAACTAACGGCAAGTAGTGCTATACCTATTAGTAAGCTTTAGTTACGCCAAATAGTGTAAGCACCGTATGCAATTGCTGCATATGCAATTAGTTTAGTAAGTGGTGAAAAAATAATAATGGCTGCGCCTGCTGCGACCATTAGCACACCGTCAATAGTAGAGCGTTCTTCTATTTTCTTTTTAATTAAATTTTTAAGCATTTTTTGATCTCCTCATTTGCTTTTCAAGCACTTGGATTTTAGCATCCATAGTACGGATTTTTTCTTCTAGTCCTTGAATATAAGCCTTGGAAGGCAAAGAATGTTCTACACCATCTTCTCCTAGAACTGTAATGCTGTCTACACCTTGACCACGTAATCCTCCTAAAACCCTGTTAGGATTTTTGTTAGATGATGATTGGGTCTGGGCTGTACGAGCGTACATTGTACTCAGTAAGTTCATTGTTCTCCTCCATATAGTATTTATATAGGTCAATACTAGCAAGGTTCTTACATTTGGATTCTACCATAATATCAGCATAAGGCAAAAATTCTAATGCCCAGTCGTTAACAGCATTGTTCCACATAAAGTCTGAGTGCGCTCTTAGTTTTGCTTTTTTATATCCGGATTCAAGTAGTGTGTTCATGTCTGGTCGTACATCGGTGTCAAAGTCTGTGAGTACATCTTCACGGCTAACACTGTAATGGATAACAGGACGCACACCACGCCAACTATCGACAACACGGTAAAAGCGATCGTCAGTAGGTTCAATATATTCTCCTTCTCTACACCAATGATGATGGATATCTAGCACCAGAGCGAGATCGTCTGCAAGCTCGAGACTGTGTTCGAGTCCCCATTTGTTTTCGTCGTTTTCGATAGTAATACAGTTTCTTGCTTCTGGCGAGAGACGTTTAAGTGCGTCTTTGATACCGGCTGGACCTTTGCGGCCTGATATGTGGACATTGCACTTGAAATCTTGAAACTTGTTACCATAACCCATCCACCTCGCTACATCTATGTGGTATTCGAATTCTTCGATTGATCTTTCGACGATTTCTGGACTATCTGAAGCAAGGACTGTAAATTGGCCTGGGTGCATTGAGAGCCTAACATCAAGTTCTCTGGCTCGTTCACCAACTTTTGCGAATTCTCTTTCACAGTATTCAACCACGCTAGACAAACGCCAGAAATAGCACCAAGTAGGCTCGGTATAAACAGGAAGAACATCAGAGCCCAATCGTACCATACGTAACTCTTGAGGAAGGCTTCCAACATATTCAATCAACCTTTTGTATGACGCAATGTTGTGAACCATAAGTTCCCACAAGCGTTCTTCTGCATCAGCAACCGTTTGCCTATTAAGCCATGCTACTGTAGTTGCTCTAGTATTTAGCGGACGCTGTATTTCCTCTAGCAACTTTTTCTTTTGTGTTTGATCAGGATGCATATATTTGCAAGCAAAACCAATACGCTTTTGCATACTTTTCATATAATCTCCTGCACTTGTAAATTTTAAATCATTCATTATTTGTAATTACCGTCTGTGTCATAATATTTACTATTGTACCATGCCATTTCAATACTCATTATACGACCATAGCCGTGTTTTGTCAAGTTTTTGTACCATGTGAAAAAATCTTTTATTCTATTCAATACCAGTGCTCCTTAGGCCAGTCATCAACTGCATCAGGTATATTAGGAAGACCATGAAAGACTGCAATACTTGTATCTTTTAATATTTTAGGCTTGCCCGGTGTTTTAAAATTTCTACCTCCTGCTGTAACAGTAAGTGTATCACGCCCACGCATTTCCCATTTGTAACTTTGTATCCAAGAATCAGGAAAAAATGCATAATCATTTTTTATCATTCTATACATAAAATCTTGATCACCTGGAAATCTTCGCATATGATTCATTGCATTCTTTTCAAATTCTGCCCAAGCATTATATTGACTACCTACTTTACAACGGAATACACTAGAATTCATTCTATCCCAATTAGATCTAATCTGTCTATTAAAATCTCTAATTATAATAAAGCCAACATCAGGTTGATAGGTAAACAGTTTATCTATATTGTTAAAAACAATTAAGTCTAAATCAAGATACAAAAAGGTTCCTTTAAAAGGAAGTTGTGTGCTTAAAAACCAAGGTTTATACCACCAGCCTTGTGCTTTGATGCCCGGTAAAGGATGACATTCAATATGGCTATCTATTCCTCTAGTATCTTCTGTAAAGCATATAAATTTATGATCAAGCGTTAGATTACGCTTGACCATATTATAAAGTTTGTTTACATATTCAGGTCCGTATTTGTTTCCATGTTTTAAACAAATAACATGACGTTCGTGTCCGTCATTTTCATAAGAGACAAAGTCAGCATCCTTTTCTCTTCTACGCTGATCACGTATAATACGCCATTCTTCTTTTGTTAGGTTAGTTTTATCAATCTTCGGCATAAGTCATTTTTTGTGTAGTAAATGGTGTGTAGATAGCACTGTTAGCGCCATGCTCCATACACTCAACACTTTCGCACCAGCAACGACCATCTGTCATTTCACGCACAAGATTGTTTGCGAATACCCAAGCGTGGAAAGCAAAACGTTCTACACCTACACCATTTAACAGTGTTAGTTCAGCAAGACCTTTTTCTTGTAACAATTCAAATGTTATCATTTCTGGATCGTCATAATCTAACACAACCTTGTGATCAAATGTATCTTCAAGCCATGCTTTCAGTGGTTTCAATCCACCAAAGTCTACAACCCAGTTGCGTTCGTCAAGTTCACTTGCACCAAATGTAAATTTAAATGCTAGACTATAACCATGTAAGAACTTACAATGCGAATGTGCTTTAGGTTGTCTAAAGCAGGCACTCAATCCAATGTTGTGCCCGTATGTTTTTGTACTGTAATATGCCATATTAAATCTCCTATACTGTTGGCTACACGGCGGAGTATTTAAAGTGGGTCGACGCTAGTCCACTGTTGTTACTTATATTACAATATTTTAATTTATTTGTCAACTGGTAATGCTATTAAAAGTATGTTATGATATGATTGTGTTTTAGGAACTTTGAATGCCCAGTGATTGCACACAAATTCGCCAGTCATTGTGACAAAATATCTGCCACCTTTGTCCATATCTTCTGGTCGTTCCATTGCCCAAGCATTAGGAACTTCTTCACCAGGACGAGTATTGCGTATGTATTGTTTTGTAAATGTGTGTAGTTTATGACTATGACTTCCATCTGCTGCATGTGCTATACCGTAGACATCTGTGCTTGCGCATTCGTATGGTTTAAATCCTTGCATATGGAACACAATATCATCGTGGCCACTTACAGGATTGTTAACAATCTCTATTTTAACATTTTGGAATACATTCGTATTTTTGAAACTTAGGTATGTTACACCCATTATTATCAAAGTGGCAAGACTGATGCCACTTATTATGTTTATACTTATTACTGCTAGGTATTTCATTGTTTCCTCAGTTCGTCTTTTATAGCAGATAGTTCATCTTTTACTTCAAGAAGTTCTTTGGTAGCATTACTCATAGTTTTTACAATAAACCTTACTGTAAAAATAGTCCAAAACCACCACACTACTGCTGTCATAGCAAACAACACCATTCCAACATTGAATAGTGTGTTAAAACTACTTATCCCATAACTGAGTGAAACAAAACACCCCGACAAAAAAACCGTTGGTGCTATTTTAGCATATACATCCCAACGGGCAACTTGTTTGTCTATCTTGTTTGCCTTATCAATATTTGCCTTCATACGATATTTATAAGTTATCTTGGCTGAATAATACTATCTGCTAATCCATAATTGACTGCTTCTTCTGCACTCATAAATGTATCTCGATCCATGTCTCTTTCGAAATCTTCGTAAGTCTTACCTTTAGTGTTATGTTGCACATAAAGTTCAGTCAAACGTTTTTTCCAATATTGAATTTCACGATATGAAATCTCAATGTCGCTTGCCATACCACGAGCACCACCACTTGGTTGGTGAATCATATGTCTAGCATTAGGCAACAAGAAGCGTTTTCCTGGATGACCTGCTTGAGCTAGGAAACTACCCATTGAACATGCCTGTCCTAATACAATTGTATGCACAGGCGATTGAATGTATTGCATTGTATCATAAATGCCCATACCACTCGTAATAACACCTCCCGGTGAATTAATATAAAACTTAATAGGCTTTTGGGAATTTTGTGCTTCTAAAAATAACAACTGTGCAACAACAATATTGGCACTATTATCTTCAACTGGGCCGTTTAACATTACAATTCGATCTTTAAGCAGTCGACTGTAAATGTCGTAGGATCGTTCTCCTTTTGATTCTGATTCTACTACCATAGGTATTAATGGCATTATAATTCCTCCCAAATTCCGATAAATTCAGCAATAGCAAAAAATAGTGCTAGAACTACAACTGAGCCTGTACCAGCCGCCCAAAGGCATCCGGCTAGTCTTACTGCACTTTTAACTAAACTTAGATAAAAATGCTTTTTTGAAACATCTACTGGTTCTGGCATTATTTTACCTCCGCTAGTGGATGTACAGTTGAAGTGTCAATCCAATCAGTATGATCTTTGGTAAACGTCCTAACTGTAGTTTCTTTTCTAAGCATACCGTTTTTGATACGATATGTAATAAATTCTTGTTTTACTACACCTTCTACATCTGCTTCAAATGCAGACACTAATGGTCCGTCTAGTTTACTGTTCATCTAAAACCTTTCTATGTAATTCTAATTTCATTTTGTGACAACCTTTAATAAAATTGTGTCAGGATTGATACGTCCATTTAGTTTTGTATCAGTTGTTTTGATTTCATCAAGATACTTTCGTAATTTAACTTTGCCTGCTGCCTTAAACTCTTTGAGTTGCTCTTCAGGCTTACGAAGTGTCTTTTGTATGCTTTCATTTTCTTTAAAGCCTGTAACTGTAGTACCTTTTACTTGTAACCCACTACCGTCTCTACCCATGCCTGTCGGATCAGGGTTGGCGGCAATATATTTGCCAATCTTGCGAGTTTTTCTGTTAAACACCCAAAGTTCGTTTGCACCAATAATTTCTGTAGGAGAAATACTAGCAAGTTTAAACTTCTCATCTGTGACACAGAATTTAAGTTTGCTTACAAGTTTGTCTGCTGAGTAAACTTTTGGCTTACGTGGTTTGCGTGTTGCTTTAGCACTGTCGATAATAAAATCTAGTGCAGTCATCAAATTACCGATAGCCTCTCGATACTTTTTGATATCGCTCTTTTTAAGATGACTATAACCTTCCTTGAGTTGAGCCCATTGATCTGCTTCAGTCTCGTCCATTTTTTTAAGTTGACCTGCTGTTGGCATACGCTCCAATTCATCAAAGTCTGCAAGTTCGTTTGCAAAAAACGTTTTCATCTTACGTGCATGTGCTTGTGTAATTTTTTTGCCAGCAAAATGTTGCTTGAAATCAAATCCTTTAGGATCAAAATTATCTTTATCTGACACAAAGCCTTCAAGCCATTCGTCAATATCTTCAGCAAGATTCCAAGACTGTTCTGTAATACGTTCTTGGATTGTAGGAACATATACGTCTTTTTTCTTTTCTTCTGTTTTCTTTTCTTCTACAACTAACTCACCTTCAGCAGCAAGTTTTTCTGCCCAACGCTGCATAGCACCGACATAAGACGTGTGAATTAATTCAGGATGATGCATTTCACAATGTGCTGCTAGTGCATAGTGACTCTTACCATCTACTTTCCAGTTTGGCAGTTTGTTAATTTTTGCAATAGTTTTCTTGTCAAGATTTGCTTTGAACCATTCTCGACATTTATTGCCCCAACTTTTAGATTCAATTTCATAATGCACATAATAATGTGCTCCATGCCATGTCTTTGTTGGCATGTTATCCCATTCGCTGCCTCTGCGACGAGCACGAACTGTTTTCTTTTTTGTACGCTTAGGTAGTGCCATATCTATACCCTCCTGTTTAACTTATTCATAATATATATTCTACACAGTAGTTTGTCAACCTTAAATGGTTTCAGGTTCAGTTTTTACAACACAATACCCGTTTCTAACCATTTCATTATATTGATGATTTGCTTCCTGCAAATTATAATCATATTGTTTTAAAAATTCTTGATCTTGCCAGAATCTAAATCTACATTTTTTCTTACGTCTGTTTACTCGAATTTCTACGGATATGTTTTCCCGCTCCAACACGCCAGTGCGAGCCCTAATGGTTTTAATTTTTTGCGGCATTACTTATCCTGTAATGTACATCCAGCTTTTTGTCCACAATGCGGGCAATGAAATGTATATCGATCGATGCACATTTTTTCCATTGTTGCGTAAGTGAACCAGCCTTTACAATTATTACATGTTAAATGCCAAATAATTTCTTTTACTACTGTAAACATTTATATACTGTTTCCATCTGAATCAAACCATTCATATTTTTGTCTAATACCACAATCGCCGCACTTTTTAAAACACATTTCGCCGTGATTAAATTCGCTAGTTGTACTCCAACCTTTTGCAAGATCTTCTTTGTAAAACCCTTGTAGAATTTCTTCAAGGCTATTGTATTTCAAAGAGCACCAATTGCTACCGTACTTATCTTCAATAGGTTTATAAATTTTTTCTTTCTTGTCTTTGCCATCGTAGTAGTAAGATGAACCCCACCAACAGCATGGAAATACATTTTGATTCCAATCTACAAAAATTTCTTTTTCGTGAAAATGATAACAACCTATACTTTCTATATCTTCTAATGATAAATTTGTCTTAGGCTTTTTGTCAAACTTACGTTTTTCTTCTAATTGACTGTGTTGAAAGTTTTCATTTGTAGTCGGTTTTACTTCGTAAGAATCTTTTTCATCATCAACAAACCAAGAGTCTGTGTTTCTTGTGTTTGCTCTAATCAGGAAATCAATACCTAGTGTTTCAGCAAATGCTTCTGCGTTCTTAATATCCTTTTCGTTGTGGTCAAATACTAGATAAACCCAACGTCCATTTACCTTGCCGTCATGTCTAGCAATAGTGCAATATAAATTAATATTGCGTTGTACGTTTTTCCATTTAACAAATCTTCTATAGATATGATTTGTTTCCTTGTGGCCATCTATACTAAACTCTACAAACAATTTAGGATAAAATCGTTTGCTCATGGCAGCAATTCGTTCCCAAACAAGACTTGTACCCGCTCCACCATTTGTATAGATATAAACTTCTTCTGCACCACTACGTAATGCGTACTCTACAATGTCTGCTAAATTAGGATTCATGAACGGTTCGTCTACAACGACACCAAATTGAAACTTCTTGTCTTGAACAAGATGCGGAGGAAAAATTCTTTTGAAGTCTTCCAGTGTCCAGTCTAGTTTGTTTTCTTTAAGAATAGGTTGTAGAGTAAAATCATCTTCGTCTACTCTTGCACATCCTGGACACTGTGCATTACACCTACTAGTTATTTCTACGTGAGCAGTTTCGAACATATTGTAATTATTTTTTTTAGTTGGTAGTCCCGCCCGGATTCGAACCGGGGACGCTCTCTAATCTGGAGACGATGCTGGATATAAGCCAGGTGTTTTACCGCTAAACTACGGGACTATATTTGGTCGGGGATGCAAGATTCGAACTTGCGATCTTCTGCTCCCAAAGCAGACGGATTAACCAGACTTTCCTAATCCCCGTTTCTTGTCAAAAGATCAAGAACAATACTTAATTCATAAATTGCTTTATCTAATACTAGATGAGCAGTTTCGTTATCGTTCTTTTTCTTTTCTTCGTGAAGAAACTCTAACCTTACCTTTATATAATCTTCTGCTTCAGGTTTATTTCCTCTGCGCATAATGTTCCTTTTTGTTTGGCACCGGTGGCGAGATTCGAACTCGCTAATCCTAGGAACTGGTTTTGGAGACCAGCGTACCTCTCCTACTGTACCGCACCGGCATAACTTTTTTTAAAACTACACTATCTTTGACCCTTTCGAGGTCTCTGTCCCTGCAAAGACACCTTATTGCAGTAAGGCGTAGTGTAGTCATAAAAAAAGCCCCTAACATTATTAGTGCTAGGGGCTGTTGAAATAACTTTTTAAAAAGTCACGTCAAGACATACCCCCTTTAGGTGGCCAATATATTATACATATTTTGTTAGTCTTGATCATGTATCTACTCTTTCTTTTTAATAAATTATTTATAACATTGTTATTTATAAGTGTCAACCACTTTTTTTAATATTTTTATAAATTACATCAATCCAATCTGTACGCCCGTTCATAGGATTTTTTGCAATATGAAAAATATCGTAAAGTTCAAAATCGCTCCTTGTATATTTTTCAATATCAAAGAAAGAAGTTTTGTGTTCGTATAGATCATATAACATAACTTCCATCTGTAACATACGCACACTAGGTAGTGTGTTTATAGCACCTGCAAGAACAGCACTTTCACTACCTTGTATATCCATTTTTACAAAATCAGGAACTATACTATTCTTCTTACAAAAATCGTCTAGTGTGGTAACATTTGCTGAAAAAGTATTGTTTATACCTTTTAAATATTCTTCACTAGTTACGCCAGCAAGGTCAGGAGCATTAATTGCTAAACTATCTTTGCTGTTAGGATTAATTCTATATATGCTAGTTAGTGCAATTTGCACTTCGGGTTTGTAAAACTGTTTGTAATCACATACTGCTCCAACAGCCATTTCATGTATATGAACATCGTGATACTGATCGGACAGTTCTTTCAGTGTCTTTTGACATTCCGGTAAAGGTTCGAAAGCGTGAATAACGCAGTCAGGCCAAATTGATTTAAACTTTTTAATACTTTGACCAAAGTTAGCGCCGATATCAAAAATAACTTTACAGTCAGGCAACAGTTTTTTGTAAACCTTGTCATCCGTAAAGTTATTGCTATATTGTTCTGTACGCTGTTCGTTATGTCTATACATATTGTATGGTGCGCATGGAGGGACTTGAACCCCCACTCCTCGCGGAACTAGAACCTAAATCTAGCGTGTCTACCAATTTCACCACATGCGCTATTTTTTAATCGTCGTCGTGATCGTCGTGGTCGTCATCGTCATCATCATGGTCTTCATCATGATGCACTTCCCATTCTGGTAGTGGGAACCAACGCTCAATTACATCAATTTGATCCATGTACTTTGCAATTGCTTCTACTTCGATTTCCATTGCTTCAATAATATCAGAATGCTCACCGATACCGGCAGGATTAGCAAGATAAACTTCTACGTTAGCAACGTGTTTATCAATATGACCCTGTGCATGATTACGGAACGCATTTAATAGTGTGTCTCTTAAATCCATTTATCTTTCCTTTATATGGTGCTCCCACACGGACTTGAACCGCGGACCTATTGATTACAAATCAATTGCTCTACCAACTGAGCTATAGGAGCATTAAACTAATTATCATTTAGTAGTGGCGGTCGGACTGGGAATCGAACCCAGTCAACCCTTTCAGGTTGTACAGATTAGCAATCTGCTGCATTACCATCCTGCCCCCCGACCATTTACTACATTGCGTTAATGCTAACGGAGATAGGAATTCGATCGCCTACGTTATATTGATTGTAGGTAAAACTCTTTCCTTTTACACCATTCCATTCATAACGAATTGTGTAATTCTTAAGAGTATTAACACGTTCTTCGTTATAATATGTTTCACAACGCTGTTCTTGTCGATAACCTACAATGCCTTGTTGACTGTTGTTTTTGTTATCAGCAGCAATCATACCACCTAGTACTGCACCTGCGGCTGCACCTTTATCATTACCCGAAACACCTTTACCTAAGATGCCTCCGATAATCATGCCACCTAGTACATCACCTGCATTTGCTCCACCACCATTGTTGATTTGCCCATAAACTGGTACATCAACAATGTTGCATTTTTGATATGGATTGCGAATAACTTGTGTTGTGTAGTTGGGTGTTACGCTTGTAATAGTAGCCAACGGTGTTTGTTCTGCTAGTACAGGAGTAGCAACAGCACAAAATACAACACTTGCTAGTAGACGTTTCATAGTATTCTCCTTACCTGTCTATGATTATTTATACACTGGTTTATTGATCTAGTCAACCTAAATTTTAATATTTTTTCTGACTGAACCACTTTTGGTGTAATATGTTTCTCTTACACTTTTTAAAGCACCTTCAACACGACTTGGATATTTTCCTAGGAAAGTGCCTGCTTCTAAATCGCCTTTTGTGATATACTCTTTGTGAAAGTGTTTGATATCATCCCAACAGGCTAACATAGTTTTACCCATTTCATCAAAAAACGCATCTGAGAAAATAGCATCATCTTGTTCATAGTATGCGTATGATGCCATAAGATACCAAGGCACCATCATGTTGATATTTTTAGCAAAAAGTTTTGCAATATGGTCATCAAGCATCGAATGCCTCTTCTACTGCTTTTATATGTTTACATTTTTTGAATGCAGGACAATCGCACGTAAAGCCATTGTCCTTCATTTCAATATTATAAATGCCTTTGCTACCTTCAGCATTCCAAATTAAACCTACAGCCCAGTGACCTTTTGTTTTAATAATGTCACTTGCATAAACTCTAGGACCATATTTAGACATGTTGACCTCTTATACTTGCTTAGGGCTTACGCCGGTTAAAAAGTACATTTTCTTTATTATAGTGTCAACATCATCAGTTGTCAACCAGCCTTTTACAGTATCGTGTTCTTCTGTAATTCCAGGAAAGTTGACTTGTTCACATGCTTTAGCGTCAATCACGGCAATTTCATACAAGCCTTGCTTACCACCATAAGAAAATCCATGACTAACAATACTTAGGTTGTATTGCTCACCGAACTTTAATACAACTTGTGTTCCATCCATCATTGGCTGCGGTTCAAAACTTTTGTATTCTAGTATCATACAAATAACTCCTCTATGTGTACTGGCGTGTAGTTTGTTTGTTCTACACTTACACATTTCATCCAAGGTTCCCAAGATTTATTTTGGTGGATATGTCCATGTACATTATGCATATAATTTACTTTTGGATCTGCTAAACTGTAACCCGGACGACCACGCTTGGTTGCTTCTTTATGCATCGGAATATGTGTTGCAATAAAGTTATGATCATGAAACTCTGCCCATACACTAATTTCTTTGAAGTATGGCTGCAAAATTTTAGGACGATCATGATTGCCTAACACTAAAAACTTTTTGCCATTTAGTCGCGGCATGTTAGTTTCTAACCAATCAGGTTTGTTTTCTCCAAACACAACATCGCCAAGGTGATAAACAACATCAGTTGGCTTGACAACACTGTTCCAACGCTCTATCATAGTTTCATTCATGTGTTCAATGTTTTCAAAACCCGCACGAATTAGTTCCGTAGGTTTTGCATGATCAACGAATTGCAAGATAGCCTCGTGGTTAAAGTGAGTGTCACTTATGAAAAATATATCTTTCATGTTACCCTCTGAGTTATTAATTACTCTTATATAATACTATCATTCTTCAAGTTGGTCAAGTGTTTTTTGAATAATTGGCAAAGAAAAATAATCTAAATTTCTATTACGTGACCACCAAGCACACGCACTTTTAAGTTGTCGCAAGCCTTTTTGTTTTTCTTTAGGATGAATATTATCTGACTGTCTTTGTATAACTTTAATAAAATCATCAATGTTAGGAAATGCTAAATTGTCAACGCCCTTAAGATTTTGCATTTCCTCTACTGCTATTTGTATAGATTCTTTAGGAGCAAGTGCAGGAACACTATGCAATGGATCTCTTATTAAATTAAGATCTAATTCTATAATTGGCATATCGTTAAACGCAAATTCTTTATTTAAATCTATTATCCATTGCATTAATTTATGCGTTTCACTAAATGTAATAATTCCTACTGCTGTTGCAATAATTAGATTAACGCTTGTATTTTTTTCCTGCTTTTTCTTTTCTAATATCTTTCTGATATTACGTTCAATTTTACTAAACTTACTTGGCCATCTGTTGTAATGATATGTTTCGTGTATTCCTTCTACACTAAAATTTAGATTAACCTGTTTGATAGAAGAAAACTTATTCCAATATGGCACTAAGTCAATAGTTCCATTTGTTACCATTCTCAACGCACAATTCTCGTCTAGTTTGTCTACAAATTGATGAAATCCTTCTTGCAACATTGGTTCGCCGCCAGTGCTCTTTACTCTAGTAATTTTAGAGAAATCAAGTTCATCTAGTGCAGACATTTCAAATTTATGATATAACGGTTTACTGTCTATAGTATCAAATTTTTTAAGATCATTGCCGGGATCTTTTTTTAAGTGATCGCTTATAAGACTGCTATTAGTAGCCTCACACATAGTACAAGCAAGATTGCATACATTACCAAACTTTAAATCTAAAGATGTAAGTTCGATTTGTCCTTTCATTGCCTTTTGCAACAGTATAGGATTTGTTTCTCGTAACCTATCTTTTCTAGGACTATCACTGCCGCTGTCTTCCCAATCATAACAATTTGAACAAAACTCTACCCGCTCACCAGCGAGCATTTTTCGTCTTACTTCATTTAAAATAGAATTCTTTTCAAAGTCTTCTGTAATGCTGTCATATTCTTTGTCTCCTATATCATATGATTCACAACACAATTTCAGCCTATTTGCTGTTGTGTTGCAATATTCAATAAATGGTAAGGGACAAAAAGATTGATTCATTTAGTTTTTAGCCGTGCATTTAACACAAAGTTCTCTACTAATAATTTAGTCAAACTTGCCATTGCGATGAACATTTTTTGATCATCTTTTTGTGCTTCAATTTGCTCAATAACAGCACTAGCCATTAGTCTGTAAACAAATTCTTTTGTAGTATTAAATTCTTGCCAATCTATAGGATCCATAGATTCTGCTTCTTGCGCTAGATCTGCAAGTTGTTCAATCGTAATTTTTTTCTGCATACTGTCTATATTTTGCTAAAAAGCTTTCTGCATCTTGTTTATATTCAAAATAGAATGTATCTTCATATACGTCTGTGTATTCAGCAATATCCCATTGCTGTTTAAACATTTGTATCTTACAGAAATCTTTACCTTGTGATCTTAAATCGCTGTGAAGCCTGACAGAATAGCCAGGCTTCCAACGCTGTTTATATTCGAAAATTTCAACGGGTATCAATGAAGTGTTACCTTTTCAGTTGGATCAATACCAAAAAACTTTTCACAGATTAGAACAATCGAATCTGGAACATCAGCATCTTCATATCCTTCTGGAACATAAAGTCCTTTAAGCGAACCATCTGATCCAATGATTAATCCCCAATCATCTTCCTCTAACGAATCTTCAAACGAAATTGGTTCTGCCATACTAGTCCTCGTCTAATTTAAGAACCTCTATATCACCGTCAGTAAGCCTTGTCCTTAAATATCCTTCACGGATAAGACTATCAATAGTGTCAGCAATGATAGTTTTCGTATCGCCTCTACCAAACCACCAACCTACATATGTAAAGATTGATGCTGTTCCTAAAAGCCATAATTCGTTAATCCACATGTTGTTAATCCTTTAGTGTATTTAACATCATTTCATTTTCGTAATCTACTTCACGTTTGGCTTGCATCCAAGTTTCTCTGAGAATGTAAACCAAAATAGGTAGGAAAATCATTATACCTACAAAAGCAATACTTTGCATTGGATTAGTAAACAAGCCTGCAATTTCCATGACTGTTACTACATATACCATTATAGCCGCTGGAGGCCATAATTTTTGTAAGAATTTTTTAATTACTCGATTTTTCATGTTCTTATACCTTATATAGTTTCACATAGTTTAGTCTAGTTTCGTTTGCACCAAACAAACGATTTGTAGTTTGAGATTTTACCTTGCCTTTTATACGTTTCATGTCGCCTACAGCGTGATCAAACTTGTTCATAAATGATAGCAAGTTGCCATCCATTACTGCCACATAGTTATAACTTTCCCATTGCGGACTGTAACGTTTATCAAGAATTTTGACTACACCTTCAACTTCATCTTTTTTATTGCCAAGATATTGACTATCTCTATACTCCACCCTGATTTCTTTCTTGAGACTGCTTTCGTGTTTATCACGCTTAACAAACTCAGGAATAAAAGCAATTCTACCTAGGTTGTTGACTGGTACATCATCTTTCATTACAGCATCGATCATGTCACGTTTAAATGAGTCTAAGTCTCCAAGACCTAGCATAATATAACGCTTTAGCCATTTTTGTGATTCAGCAACTGCTTCAAAGTCTTGTGCTTCAAGTTTAAACGGCATGTAATCATGAGGTAAGTAATCTGCGTTTTGTTCAAAAAAGAAACGTACAAGTTCTTTGTTAGAAAAAGTAGTTGCTTTACCTTCACTGTAACGCCGAGTGTCTTTTACATAACCTTCATTAATACGATATGCAGCATGTGCAACTGCAAGAGCCTCTTGTGTGTTTACAACTCTTAGTGATAGAACTGTCATTTGTGCCTCTGTATTGCCTAATTACAAATACAATATAGCATAACTAATACCACCTGTCAACTAAAATCTATAAACAATTCTGCCTTTATCTAAATCATATGGTGTCATTTCAACTTTAACTCTGTCGCCTTGTACTAAACGTATTCTAAATTGTCGCATCTTGCCACCTGTATAACAGGTAACCATATGATCATTATCTAATTTTACTTTGAACATTTGATTAGGCAGAACGTCAACAATAGCACCTTCGAATTCTAGAATTCCTTCTTTAGCCATTCTCTACCTTTGTAATGACTAAGCCGCCGTTTTCTTGCACAATTTTTACAGTATCGCCTTCTTTAACACCAATCTGATACATAATTTCAGGTGGAATCTTCATAAGAACATTATCTGGATTATCCGGATCATCTTCGAAAATATCTTCTACTTTATATTCAAGCATGTGTTATTTATAACTTTTCATATAGGTTTACCATAAAAGACTTGCCGTTTACATCGCCACCGTCGTTGTCAATTATTTCACCATCATATCTGATCATATCGATAATCTCATCACCACTGGGCATTTCTGTAACCCAAATTTCTAACTTAGATAAGTCTAAACTATGATTAGTTGTAATTAAACCTGAAAAGAATTCACCTTTTTCAATACTTGCAATTTCAATTGTTGGAAAATCTAAGTTAGGATTCTTTTCGCCTTGATCATCATAACCAAAATCTCCCCAGTATTCTTCGCAATCTGAAAGATCGCTAACACTTTTATCGCAAATTTCTTTAATAACATCTGCTGCATATTCTTCATTTTCAACTTGTTCAATCATAATGTATGCACTAGAATAACCTGCGCCGTTATAGTGTCCTAAAGCATCCATATCATGCCAACCGATATCATAATCGTCGTCATTTAGAAAATCCATATCCGTAGGTACTTTATGTTTTAGTCTATATTCTTCAGGATCTATTAGATAATCAATCATTAAATCATTAGGAACTGCTTTCCAATATTCATATACTAGTGGATCTAAATTATCAAATACAAATTCACCGCCATATCCTCTAATAGACACACGATAATAACGTGTTGGATATTTAATATCTTCAACTAGTTCCTGTTTCTCAAAGGTCGTAGCCATTCTTACACTCCATTCTGACTTCATTATACTACCTTTTAAAAAGTTTGTCAACTAAATATTTTTATGGATTATGATATTTTTTCTCGCTGTCAAAGAAACTGGTTAGATGAGCCTGTTGCAGAAGATGATTATGAAAAAATTATTTCTACACTGGAAAAGACTCCTACTAAACAAAGCCTTGACTATTTTAGAATTTTCGTTTCGCAAGATCAAGCATGGAACAAAAGTATGATTCCACTTGCTGAAAGATTCTCAATGGACGAAGATACACGTAATTGGACTGATTTATTTAGATACAAACAGACTTATAGAAACGCTCAAATTGGCGCTCCTTTGTTAATTTTGTTTATTGCAAATTATAATAGAAGGTGGGATCACGGTGCAGTTGAAATGGCAATAGGATTTGCAGCCGGTGCTGTAAAAACAATAGCAAATCAATTAGGATATGCTACTGGATACTGTGCATGTTTTGGTAAAGATTTTAGTAAAAAACTTGGTGGCGAAGTTAGCCTGGGTGTTGGAATTGGAAAGCCTAATCCAAATCTTGCATACAATGAAATAGAAGGACCTCAAGGTAATTTTATTATAGAAACTAAACCTACAGTGCATAATATAACAGTAAAAGAATAAATACATACATAACAGAGCGTGAGGGCGTTTGTATGGATTTTTTACAACTTGTATCAGACGTAGGCTTTCCTATCGCAGGGGCAATAGCGGCAGGATCGTTTGTATTCTTAACACTTAAATTTATTCTAGCAGGTGTTACAGGAAGTGTTACAACATTAAAAAACATAATAGGACAACTAGACAATAGAGTCCAAACTATGAATAATGATTTAGTCAAAATTGATGCATTGCTAAGTTATACCTTAAACGTGCGGCCTAATACAGATAGGATCGCAGCAAACGAGGGCAAAGAAGATGCAAGGAGAGACTAAAAATGATGTGGGTAGATTACATTATAGAACAAGCAGGTCCACACTTTAGAGTAAAAGGTGATTGGCCTGGTGAAGTTATGGGCCTTTTACAAGACGGTAGAAAAAAAGAACATTTCCTTTATAGACCAGGAGATGTTTTTATTGTTGACGAAAATGGATGGTTGAAGAAAACTGATCAAGTAAACGCACTGTTAATGAAGTACGAGGACAAAATAAATGGACATAGCACAGATAGTTAGCGAGTATGGGTTTCCTATTGTTGCTGCAATGGGGCTAGGATATTTTATATTCTACATTTGGAAATGGGTTACTGAAACTATCGATCCTGTAATAGGTGAAACAATGGGTACACTTATCAAACTAGTTGATCGTATTCGCATGTTAGACAATGATATGATACGTCTCAATCAAAAACTATCTATGGTTTTAGAATACAGAGCAAAACTTAATCCTCAAAGACAAGACGAATTACAAAGATTAGTAGACGAGTACAAAAGCAGTAAAGAATCGTTTAATAGTTCAGGTAAGAAAAAAGATACTACTTCGAAGTAGCGACGAAAACTCCGTTCCAATCCTCTGGTAAATCTTGTGTTTTCATATACTCACAACGTTCAATCCACATATCGTAGTAGCCTTCCATCTTGTGATCAAAGTGTGTATATAACAAACGACATTTGTCTATAGCATCATCAAATCTTTGCGCACGATAATCTTCGTGCATTTGTTCGTGTTTCTTCTGTGCTGTGCGCCAAGCAGGAGCAGTATCATCTAACACTGTATAAATTTTAAGTCCTACACTTTTGCCTTTGACTTGCAAGTCGTCTACTTTGAGGTAGAAGAAATCTGTTTTTGTTTCTTCATAGGTTGCTTCGCCTACTAGTAACAAGCATCCGTATTCTTTACACTTGCTTTCTACTCTTGCTGCGGTGCTGACAGCGTCTCCAAGGACATCATATGAATGACGTTTAGTACTTCCCATCTCACCAAGGTACCCCAACCCTGTGTTGATGCCAGCGCCCATACCAACAGGAGGACGGCCATCAGGTATAATAACTTCTTCATTAAACTTCTCCACTGCTTTAAGCATGTCTAAGCCACACTGTACTGCTGTCTTAGGATGATGCGGATCATCAATAGGCGCATTGTGTATGTGCATACTAGCATCGCCGATATACTTTATAATCATTCCGTCTGCGTCTAGCACAGGTTCTGTAATGGCATCCATATAGCCATTCATTATTCTTGTAAGTCCTTGCACATCGTCGCCAAAACTTTCACCTAGTGGTGTAAAGCCACGCAAGTCTGAAAATACAATACTCACATCTTTCTTTATGCCCTGCTTAACAAGTTCTGGAGATTCCTGTAGTATTCGTACCACTGCTGGGCTGGCGTATCCTTCGAATTGTTTTTTAATGGCTTGCTTTTGCAGGAACTCGTCGAGGAATTTAAGCACGTATCGTTTGAGACCCACGAGCAAGAGGAAAGCACTGATAGTAGCGCCATCAATAAGAATGTTTTGTGTATTGAATACATAGATACTTACTCCAATAAAGCCGCCTACTGACATAATAAAAAAGGCTATACCTACATATGTCCATCGGGCGAGTGCGATTAACAGAATACCTGCACCTATCAATGCTGCGAGTTCAGCCCATTGTTTTGCGTCAGGATGTCTGCTTATATTTGATTCATTAAAAACTGTTCCAAGCATCGCTGCTTGTATTTGATGCGGGAATACACTGCCTGCTGCTGTTGCCAGTGGCTGTGTTACACCTGCTGCTGTTGGTCCTACAAATACTATACCGCCAGCAAAATCATCTGGTAAGTCTACTGCGCTGTAACGTTTGCTACGTTGACTCCAGTCTATCCATACTTCTCCTGTAGGGCTTGTTTGTATAATACCAAACTGTGGTATGCGCAATTTGTCTACACCCATAGGAGATAGTTTGATTTGGAATGAAGGATCGCCTGCTAATACACGCAGAACTTCCATTGTAACATTTGGATACAATGTGCCTCCGCTTTCTACTACTAACGGAATACGTCTTGTTACACCATCTATTTCTGGCCAACTGTTTGTAATGCCTGATCCAACTGCTGAATTTTCGATATCGTTGATATTGGCAATGATTCCTGGAACACTAGGAATAGTATAAATGTAATCACTGTTAACGATAGTAGCACCAGGATTAATTGGTTCATTTTTATTCTCCTCCGCACCTAACATAGTAACAATAACAGGAAGTTGCTGCATTGTTTCTGCTAGTATTTGATCTTCGCCTGAACGATCTGGCTCACTCATAAGCACATTGAAAACAACTAAACCTGCACCACGATTGTACAAGTCGTTTATAAGTTCTGCATAGTCACCTCTTGGAAATGGCCATTGTCCGTATGCATTTATAGTTGCTTCATCTATGTCTACTGTGTAGATGTTGTTTTCAACTGGTTGTTGATTTATTATAAGTTGGTCAAAATATCTTAGTCTTAGACTTTCTACAAAATTAGGATTTATATAAAATACATAACTTAGAATACCTAAGACTAGTATACTCCATAAAGGTGAAAATATTAAACGTTTCATTTATCTAAATCTATCCATATACAATCGACAGTTTGATTTCTGTCTGTTACAAGAACACTTGCTTTACTCATTTCTTGTACACAAGTTTCTTTTTCTTTATAATTTCCGAGATGATATGTTTCCATGTGTTGAGTGCTAGATAATGCTAACCAAACTAATGCCCACATAAAACTTTCTCCAATAATGCTGATTTTAGATGTTCGCCATTTTTATCAAGAAAATCTTTAATATGTTTATTGCTTGCATCTGTAAGTAATGGCATTTCTTCTCCAATCATTTCTGTGTTTGCAGGCAACCTCTCTGCAATCACAACCCCTCTTTCAAATTTCATTTTTTCTTTCCCATCAGTTTTGCTTTTAAGGCATCCATTTCTGCACTGTTATTAGATTTAATAACTTTTGCTTTTCCTTCAACATCTATTGAATCTTTTATTACAGGTTTAGTATTATATTCCCAACCATTCCGTTTTTTTATTTCAGAAATACGGCGTTTAATATCATTGATTCTGTCTTCAAGAATGTCGAGTTCGTCCCTCATACGGTATTTATTTCTCTGGGGGATTTAATTTTTCAAAATTCTTACGCTTTTGTTCGTCTCTTGATTGTTTAGAAGCAATACGGAATCTTCTCATTTCAGCAGCTAGATTCCTATCATGTGGCACAAACATTAATTGAGGCATTCTCATAACTCTAGCGAAAGGACCTAAGTCTTTTAAATTGTCATCAGCCATATTATCCAAACCATTGTAGCAACTCCAATACCAAACACAAGTATACCAACTAACCAAGCTATGATTGTTTCTTTACGTTCTTGTGCAGCATAAACTGCTTCTTTTTGATCTTTACGCATTTGTGCTTCTATACGTATGATTTCATCCCATGCACTAGGACCATAATAGAGAGAAATATATTGACGTAGTTCTTCTCTCATTTCTTGTGCCTTTTTCTTGTGCATCCAAACTTCCATAGCATTGGCTTCAATGCCTCCGCCAAGTTTTTTATACCATGGCGGTTTTTCTGCTTTGCTGTGTGCATAATCTAAATCTGAAATTGCTTTTGACCATTGACTGAGTTGCGAGCCCATATCTTGTATTTCTTTGCCCATATTTATGGCTTGTTTTATGCCGTTGTAGGCTGTCGTGGCGAGACCTATCGCTGTAACCGGATCTATCATATTTTTACCCTCAAAGTATTTATCCGGCAAAAACTGATACATAAGCAAGAACACATATGGCTAGCACTATTATTACTACCCATATGTATTGCATTGCTGTTGTATCTCTATGACTCCACATTAAAACCTAATTTTAAATCCTACACTTAATGTATTTGTTGATGCATCATCTGACATGCTTCTACTAAAGTCACCTGCAAATGATACTTTCTCATTGATGTGATGATCAACTCCAATACCAATGCGTGTTGTGCCTTCTGTGCTTCTGCTGATGTGTGCTGTTCCGATATCTAAATCAAAGTTAACACCTAGTGTAGCATAACGATATGATTCGTCAGTTGCTTCGTGAGCAATGGCACTTTGTATGCTGCCTGTTTCAGTGTAAGCATCTGTTGAACGCTTGCCTGCTACAACTCCAACTACTGGACGAACTTGACCTGTGTTTGGTTCAACTTCTACATTCACCCAAGTATCACTTGTAGAATATTCACCTTGGTTTGTAAAGTCTCCAATGTGTCTTTCATATGTAATATCTTGGCTAGCACGATTTATTGTGCCACGGACAGTGAATTTTTCTAGTGCTTTACTTGCGCCTATGCCCATATGTAGCGTTGTCATATCTCCTGTGCTACAAGCGTCTGCACTTGTAGTAATTCTATTTATGCCGCCTTCGATTGTAACTAGATCATCTGTAGTAGTTGATCCACCAATGCCTAGCACACGGCTTTCAGCACTACATCCATCGCCTAAGTCACTGTTAATACGGCTACCTGCTACATAATCAGCAAAACCTAAACTGTGTAAGTCAACTGCGTGACCAATCTTTTTGCCTGTGTCCATACGACCTGTAAATGAACCTGGATCTGTAACTGCTGAAGTTATAACACTATCTGCTACTGCACTTGATGTTTCAACACCGTCTGTATATGTTACAGTTTTCATAGGTGTAGTTGTAGTTGTAGTTTTTTCTCTATCAATAGTTTGTACACCGTCTGCTACACTTGATTCATGTGTTGTAATACTTGCTGTAAGTACTGGACGACTTGTGTCGACCACTGTTTCAGTTGTAATAACTGGATCGCTTGCACCACTTGCCGCATCTGTTGCTGAACCAACATCTTCTAGTGTTCCCCAACCGTCTGTTGTTGTGGTGTCACCGCCACCTGCGCCGCCACTAATAGCATCTTCTGCTGCATCAAAAGCACTTGGGCCAAAAATGTACGCATAGTTTGCTTCTAGTATATCGCCGGTTGTAACGCCTGTCCATGTCCAACTAATACCAATAGTATCGTCACTGTTACCGAAGTTTACTGGATTGCCTTCAGCATCAGTGTAGTTTGTGCCTTCATAACCGTCTGCTTCTTGTGTCCAACTTTCAACACCTGCTGTTACATTTGTATCTGTTGTGTAGATACCCAATGCGTAACGGCTTGTGGTTGCTTCACTGAACGCAACATTAGTATCTGGAATAACTCCATAACCTAGCACATTGTCTGTACTTGAACTGTCGCCCGGCATACCTTGGCTATCTGGATCAATAAACTTTGCAAAGTTTACTTCGCCAGCATCTACTAACATTTCAATACGAGTGTTAATATCAATAAATGGTTTGTTTGCTTCTAGTGTGTAAGTGTTGTCAATGTTAAATTTATCTGTAACACCGCCACTCCATGTTAGCGTATCAGTACCATCTACAAAGCCGTCTGTGTCTTTAGTGACACCTACGCTACCTGTGTTATTGTTCGCATGGTTTGTGCCATCTACTTTAACAGCAAACCCGTCAAACGGTGATCCTGGTGTTAGATAGTCGTAACTTGAATTGAATGTTCCTGTACCTTCTGGATCAAATAATAGACCAGGACTTGTGCTTCCGCCTGACCCTAGTGTACCTGTGTTACCGTTTACACCAGCCTTGACCCATTCATTTTCAAGTAAACCCATACCTGATACATCTGTGTTCATACTTGAAGTGTCTGCCAATGCTGTAGTTCCAAGTAGTGTTGCCATTAAACTAGCAATCATTATTTTTTTCATTGTGTATTCCTTATCTAAACACAAACTCGACGCCAGCAACTATGCCAACTCCTAGTTCGTCTCCTTTGTCTTCATATGACGGTGCGGCAAATAATCTTACATTGTCCGTGAAATCATATGTTCCTCTTACGTATGGGGCAATATCCCCAAATGCCGGATAACCCGTGACCCCAGCAAGTTCTATACCAAAGTTATCAATCTCTAATCTATAACCTGTATAAAAACTTAACCTTTCCACGCTGTTATAATAGGCACCAGCAATCGCTCCATCCTCTAGAAATCTAACGTGAGGATGTACACTATTGTAATCCCCTTCCATTCCAAAATGAGTGCTAAGTGCTAGTGCCCATACAAACTGTTCCATCAATCTTTCTCTCTTTGTTCATACTGAGAGTCGATATTGTTTGTCACTTTGTCGGCTGCCCACCACCCAAATGCGGTAAAAAAGCCTATAGCAAAGTAGACTAGAACATTTTCCAAAATCAGTGCCCTCTGTAAATATTTTTACAGTAATATTTAGTGGATAATTTTGTAAAATAATAATACGGTTTAATTTTGTGAAACTGTTACTGAACAACCGTTGGCATTGGTGCAAATACCTGTAAGGCTGTAGGTCTTGCTTGTGGCTGTATTGTTAGTTGTTTGATTGCTGATCACTGAATAAGCACCGCCGCTGTTTGTAAGATCAACTTCAAATGAATGTGCCATAGTTCCACGTTGACTAGCATCAACACTATGATCATCACCTGTAAGCACTATGTCTGCCCATTGTTGACCACCATTGCCTCTTTGCTCTAGTGTAACATCATTGTTGTCACCTTGTATTTCAATAAAGCCATCGTGTCCTGCTTTGCCCATTTGTGTATGCGTTACACCATTATTGTCACCATTTACAACATTTGCTATGTGATGTCCAGCGCCACCTCCACCACCTCTGTTGGTGTCTGTTTGATAACTGTCTAGCATATTATTATCGCCTGTGACAGTCCAGTATACTTCGTGATCACCAATTTCGTCACCGTCTACAGTGTTATCATCGTGTTTGCCTTGCCAAGCATTGACAGCATTGTAATCGCCTGTTACTACAACACGGCTAAAGTTATTGTCTGATTCTTGATAACTGTCTACGTCATTACTGATTCCGTCGGCTTCTGCATAAGATTCGTTGTAATCACCTTTTTGATATACAGTAATTGTATTGCCAACATCATTGTAACTACTACCAGTTTCAGCGTGAGCATCATTGCCATCACCTAGTTGTGTAACGGTCATTGTGCAGTCTTCGCCTTGACAATCTATTACAGCATCATTATTATCGCCAGTCTGTGTTAGAGTGCTACTACTATCTCCTATATCAGCATTGTAAAATCCAAGCGTATTGTTGTTACCTGTTTGTGTATAAGAAAATGTAGAAGGACCAAGACTTCCTAGCAAACCTTTGTTTGATAGATTATTCAAATCACCAATCTTGTTATTTTCTCCATCCTGTGTAATGGTGAGATCAATATTGTCACCTACTTGATTAACATAAATTTCGTTAGAAGTTGCTTTGCTTGATAGTGATGCTATTAGCACCGCCAACGCCAACACGGTAATTGTACGCACTAAATCCTCCTTGTTCCATGTCTATTGTATAACTATTTCCCTGGCTAAGCCTAAGTTGGAAAATGTGCTGATCACCTTCTTGTCTACGCACTACAAAGTTAGGATATTCTTCATCATAAAATATATTTGTTTCTGGATCTAAACCAAAAAACTTTTCAGCAAAAAATTCTACGTTTTGTACACCTAATTCGTCAATCCATTGTGCTAAAATAGCTGCCAATTGTTTTTCCATTTCATCAACCCAAACCGGATTGAGATATGTTGTATTATCTAAGTCTGTGACCCAAATGTTTTTAATACCTTCTACAAGTGGATCTTTATCCAGTTCATCAAACTTTAGGAAGTCAATGTCCAACAAATTTGTGTCTGGATAGCGTTTTACGATTTCTTCTTCATATGGATCCACCTTGCGTATGATCAACATTGCTGTGAGCATATTTTCTGGCAAATCTAGTATCACTGTAGGACCAGGTATAGCACCTCTATGTGGCACTACAGTGGTTTGATATGCTTGGTTCATAATAACCTGTCCAACATCAGATTCCACTGATATTTCTCCAATGACACAAGCACCAGACACATCACAACTTGGTAATAGCGTGATCATTGAACCACCTATTTCATCTATGATCATCATAAAGTCTGTGCCTCGCACAGCGATGGTTGCACTTGGTGTTCTTATGTTGACTCTTTGTCTTGAATTCTTTGCTATTTGTCCTGATGCATAACGCACTGCGCCTAGTGTTGCTTTCATACTTAGCGCACCAGTTTTTGTGTTAGGATCGTAGATAAATTCATCTATGGTCATACGGCTATGTTCAGTAACATCTACTCTAGTGTCATCAACAAAGTCCATACGCATACTACCCTTGCCTGTGATAATCTTATCGTTCATCTCAAGGTCTAAGCCTACTTCACCGTCATATTTTTCTGATTCACGTTCTACAACACTGCTGCCTTTGTGCTGTGCTATTTCGCCAATGCTTGCGTATACAGGTGTGCTTAATAATAAAGCACTAATCAGACTGCGTAATATCAACGTCATGACCATCACCTGAGAATGTAGCATCTACAGTGTTGTCGTTTACACCACTTTGTTTAATATAGTAGTTGCTGCCGCCGCCGGTGATGTCTAATGTTACGCTGTGTCCTGTCGTACCATCACCATCTTGATCTATCTCAACTAGCACACCGCCTTGTCCTGATGTATATGTCGTTGTAGAATCTGATGATGTTGCTGTGCTTAGTGTAGCACTGTTATCAATTGTAACATTTACCACAGCACTTGTTCCATCTACGTCTGTTATCAATACGTTTCCATCGCCATCAATTGTGAAATCTACTTGAGCAGCATCAGCATCTGCTGTTTCGCCAATTTGCAGCACAAACTCATTACTGTCACCTGTTGTTGTAATATTCAGTGTTACATTTTCACAGTTAACACCTGAAGTAGCATCACACTTTAAATCCACTGTGTTGCTGTTGCCTGTAAACTGCCATGTACCTGTATAAGTGTTGCCCTTGATCACAGCATCAATCACGTTGCTATCACCAGTTTGCGTAATACTAAACGTCATATCATCGCCGTCTAGAGTTACATCTGTTGTTGAATCACCAAACTCATTTCCTGATCCGTCTTGGGTAATATCCAAATCTAGTGTGTCACCAATTTGTGTGATGTAAATCTCGTTTGCGTATGCTGCACTTGCGAGAACCAATGACAGGATTCCCCCGTATAGTATTGCCCTCATATTTTTTCACCTCCGGCTTTCGCCATACGTATTTATAACAGATAATTGTTTTATAAATACAAAGGTATTTAGTGTAAATATTTTTACAGTAAAGCGAGCATATAATGAATATAAATACAATTATGAAAACATTAGAAAATGGACAAAAAATACATGAAGAACAACAAGCGTTCTGGGACACGTTTGACGAGATATGGCCCACAGAAGAAAGACATGTTGAAGATAGATGCTTACATGAAGAAGTTGATGATTTTATAATAGATAAAATTGCCGCAGCACTAAAAGAGTGTAATCATAACAGAACTCATACTGCTGATAAACTTGGAATTAAAAGAGAAACACTTTTGGCTAAGATGAAGAAGTATTGTTTGGCTTAAACTTCCACAGGTGTAATGCTTCACCTTGATAAACTAATTCTATTACTGCTGCCTCTATAGCCGCTCTTACTGCATAGTTTGTTGCTTCATTTACAGTATAACCTGTTTCAATTTCTAGTGCTTCTGTACCTAGATCTAAAAATTTAAAAACATTACCACCTTGTCTAAAACTTGCTATAGATTTTTGTGCAGCGACACTTACTAGAACACGGCCTGTGCTAACACTTACTAAACGCATAGAAACTGTAACAGTATCAACTCTGTATTCAGTTGCAGTTCCTACACCTAAATACATAGCACCGTTGCCACCTGTTTCTATATTACTATCATATCCAATAATGCCACCTTCCAATAATATACCTGCAAATTTCATTGCTGCTAATGGAGTAGGATTATCTTTTTCGTAGTTCTCTCTAGTATTGCGAATTAGTTGACGTTCTTTAATAACATGATCCATACCGCCACGCTCTACAACTTCAAACCAACTGCCATCGCCTGCTTGCAGAAGTGCATCTATTACCCATGCTTCTGCACCTTGAGTGACAGCACTGCTTAAATTTGCTACATTGTCTGCTGGTTTACGCTGTCCTGTTTTATCGTTAAATTCATAAACACCGATTGTCATTTTAGGTCCATTTATAGGTGGCAAGTCATTAAGTTCTTGCACCATTGGATTTTCTTGGACCACAGGACCTTGTTGTAAACTTTTCGGCAGGTTACCTTTTGCAGCACACCCTGTCAGGATCAAACTTGCTATTAATACTAAGTACTTCAAAAATTGAATTCTCCCGGGCCCGGTATTGTGATTTCTGTATAACCGTCAGGGCCATCTACAATAAGCGTAATACTTCCTGTTGTTTCGTCCTTTGTCCACGTAATTTCAGCACCTTCTACTTCTGTGGTACCTGAATTAGCACACGCTGGTTGATCTTCATCTCCACATGCTGCAAACATATTATCTACAAGTTGTTTAGAAAGTGTGGCATATATACGTGATTCTAAGTTACGAATAAACTTATTAAGGACTGTGTTTTCAAGTTCACGCTCAATACGTTCCGCTTCTCGTTTTGCTTCGTCTTCTATGTCTTTTTTTCTATTGAAAGTAAGTTGTTCAAGGCTCAACATGTGAGAACTATAACCTTGTCCGCTGAACGCTGGTGATTTAAAACTATGTACTAAATCTGCACCTGTAATACCAGGCTTAGTTAAAAAAAATAAAGATATTATTATTAGTAGAAAGTAACGCATAACATTACTATTTAGCCTGTGCTGACTTGTATTCCTAAATCACGCATCTGTCTACTCTTAGGATTGTAAACTACACCTTTTGAAGTTTGTTTGACAAAATCATGTAACTGTTCGCCACTTATAATGTACTGATATTGCGAAACACCTATAATTAGAATGCCATCATGCCCTGCTGCTGCTTTATAATCATCAAACATTGCTTGGTTCCATGCCATTCTAAATTTATCAGTTCCAAATGTACTTTCTATTTCACTACGTTTGCCGTTAAACCATGCTTGGTTTACTGCTTGTGCAAATTCTGCTGTAGGGAAATCTTCAGGCAGGGGCTGGCTTGCTGCAACTACACTAACTGATTTACCTTCGTATGGTGTACCTGCTAGTGCTTGAGCCATAGGCGTAATATCTAGTTTATGTCTATCATTATAGATACGTCCGCCTCCGGATGTAAGACTTTTGCCGCCGCCTTTAATTTCAATTTTCTTGTTATCGATAATAAGATCGCCGCCTTCGTTTTCGCCTACATAGCGGACGTTTTGACTCATTATAGCAAGAGCAGCTTCTGCTGGACCTGCATCACTCTTAGAGAAATTTTGTCTTGTAAGGTTAACGAAAAGTTTTTCAGGAATTCCGTCTGCAATTGCATCTAGTAAAGGTGCAGGTCCTTTCATACCGGTCGCTGGAATAAGTGCATTAATATTAATAAACTCTTCTCCATCGTTCCATCTTTCAACAAAATCTTTTACTTCATTAGTTGTACCTAGATCGGGAATAGTTTTTACAAGATATGCAATTTCTTCTGCACCGATATCAGGATCTTCATGTGCTTTAATATAGTTTTCGATACGTGAGCCAATTTGTGGTCCCACAATCAACTTGTAAGTTTTGTCAAATAAAGGATCGTCTGCACGTTTTTTTGATAATGCTCTTATAACTCTATCTTTTTTCTGCTGGTCTGTGACTTCTTTTATTTCTCTATAGCGCATAATAAAACTCCTGATACAATATTTATCTCACATCAGGAAACAACATGTCTTTGCAAAACTTGTCAACGTCTTCTTCAGGTAAGCCAAGTGATTTCATTACAGCAGGAGTGTGTGGATTTTTACGCTGATTTTCGCAGTAATGATTTTGAGATGCTAGTACTAAATCTCTGTTTCCGTTTCCTGTAAAATCTCCAATTTCCATCATGTATGCTTCAAGGTTGCTCAATGCCTTTTTAATAATAGCATCTGCTTCTTCTTCTGTCTTAACGTTACCTGCTGCTAACATTTTATCTGTAAAAATAGCCTGAGCCCATTCTGGTAGTTCTCTTTGTTTGCTAGGTATAATATCTTCAACACTCATATAATAACCTTCAATCATAGGATGATTAGGATCACTACTTGGCGAAAAATCATGGAACGCTCCTGTCATTTTAGTCTTACCTGCAATGACATCAAAGCCATAAATCGGTCCATCATTGTTTAACACAGGAAACACACATACATGCATCATCCAAAGTCCTTTTGACTCTCTTGCATCTACAACATCAATGTGCGCACGACGAACAGCATCATTAGCCCATACACGATTAATCCAACCATCTCTGTTGAAATATTCTAATCCATCTTCTTGTATTTCTTTTGCATTGCTGTCAAATATTTCAATAATCCTATTTTGACAGTCAATTAACTTTTCCCAAATCATGCTCATTGATCTAACTCCTCAAATAGTTGCATAGCAAATTCAAAGCATCTATTTGCTTCGTCTGCCATTCCGTCGTGTAAACGTTCTCTTACTGTTTCTTTTAATTTTTCTACATTTGCAAACTGGTACATGTATCCAGATCCAGGATTGCGTTTTTTAATCATTTGTCCGCCATACATATCTCCAAAATGTCTTACATACAAATGTGCTAGAACTTCATCTTGTTCTGTCATACTCATAACATATTGAGTGTAGTCAGCAATTACAGGACATAATAAACTAGCATCTCTTTGGATATCATATTCTTCTTCTAGTTCTTCCATGTCTGCTCTAATGTTTGCTGCTCGTGCGATGCCTTCTATGCCTTCAAGTACATTAAGTTCTTTTGCTTTTGTTTCTAAAACAGAGTATAAACAAAATTGATTGTAAATGTACTTGTGATACTCGTGTGGTTCCATGCCTTTTAGCAATTTACGAGCATGTTCTGTGCGTTCTGCTTTTTGGTGATTTTCCCAAGTAAGTTCTTTAAGTTTGGACAAAGTGCTTTGCTTTCGTTATTGTATTTTTGACCCAGTCAATATGTTGTATTTCTTCTGGAATGTAAGTGTAATTATCTACTAATGATTTTACAATTTCTCTATTGTGAATTATTTTTTCTTTAGATTCATTGTAAATTACATTTTGCTCCATATCTACCACTGTAGACATTTGTTCTACATACATCTTACATCTTGTCTCTAAATCATCTATAGTATCAAAACTATAATCTATATATTCGTCATATAACTCAAAGCCTAAATTTTTTATGTAATTTGTATTATATCCTACACAGCCTAGTGTAACAGGAATTTTAAATTGATATGTACCTCTATAGAATTTTTCTGTTACAAAAGGTATAAAATGACTGCTCTCGGTCACAAAGTCCCAGAAAGAATTTTTATAGGCTTTAGGCAATACTGAATGATCCAAATGATGACTCATCATATCTCTATTGATAGGTAAACCTGTATGATATTTCCAGTCATAGTTAGCATTTTGAGGCAAGATAAAACTCAATGATACACCAGGCATTTGATGTAGTCCATTCTTTACTATTTCTTCAATCGAAATGCATCTATGTAAATGGGGTTGACAATTTAAACAAATAATTTTGTTTGAAAACTTTTTTGGCATTTTAATACGTTTTGTGCTGCCATCTAAGAATTGAGATGCGCACCAAAATGTAGGCCAATATAATAAATTTACGTTATCTTTTAATCCTAATTTTTTTACTCGTTTTGCAACAGTCTCAGATTCAAAACAGCCTAGCACCCAATTAATTTTTACATCATATTGTTTTATTGTTTCTATAAACTTTTTGGGAGCCCACGGCTCCCATTCTTGTGGCCAAAGTAATGTAATTTCTTTTAAGTTGTTCTTTCGGATGGATTTTACAATAGTTTTAAATTCATTTTCCATATAGAAAATCATGAATCTAGTTCTTCTACCCTTACTCTTAAAGGAAAGCCATTTTCTCTAGAAACACCTGTCGCTTCCAATGCTTTTTGTTCTGCAATCTCAAAACTATAAATTCCTACAATGCCCGATCCTTCTTCATGTATTTGCAGTGTAATATTGTGTGCTTGATCTTCTGAATGTTTAAAAACTTCAACAAGCAAACTTACAACAAAGTCCATAGGAGTCTGGTCATCATTTAGAAATACAACTTTGTATTGACCAGGTTCTTTATATTCGATTTTGATTTTTTCATCAATTTTGATATCTTCTAAAATATTAGTCATCATACCTCCTAAAATGGGGGGATGTTACTCCCCCCAAACCCTTAGCCTTCAATAGTTCCAACTTCACGGATACTAATTTTCTTTGGTTTTTGTGCTTCTGGTACTTCACGTACTAGATGAATATTTAACATTCCTAGTTCTAAAGTAGCATTAGCAACTTCTACATGCTCTGCAAGTGTAAACTGTCTGCGGAAGTTACGCCCGCCAATTCCTTTATGAAGATAGTTTACTTCCTCATCACCTTTTGGAGCAGTACCTTCTACAGTCATTACATTCTTTTCTACTGTAATGTCTAAGTTGTCCATACCAAATCCTGCGACTGCAATACTAATCATATATTCGTCTTCGTTGATTTGTGCAATGTTGTAAGGTGGATACCCGTTTGATTTGCTGTTTGCAAAATCTCGTGTCATTTCATTAAAGATTCTATCAAATCCAATAGTTGCACGATGTAGATGGGGTAAGTCTAGTGTTGTTAATCTTGTCATTTCATTTCTCCTTATTAAGCAAGATATGTTATGTGCCCTTTTCGGCGCACATTTTATTTATACATTATTTATAAATTTTTGTCAAGTCCTATCTATCATTTAATATAATGTAAAGGAACGTTTTTTTCCTTTGTGCTTTTAGGACCAAACTTAAAAACTTTTCTGTCTTTTAATATTCTTCTATCTGTAGATGCATAATCTAATACTGTATTTTCTCTTAGATTTTTTTCTTTTTTAGTAGCAACAAGATATTCTAAATCTGTAGTTTCATACCATTCTAATGAAGTATCTGGATATCCTATACCAACTGCCAGTGAAGGACAAAAGTCTATGCCTTTAGATAACTGTAGGACATCTTTCCAGTCTTGTTCTTCTTTATCATTATAGTAAAGATTTTGGCAAAAACCTGTCTTCAATCCTAACATGTTGGCTGCAAGCACCAATTGTCCTGAACTGATACCAATACTTCGTTCTGCTGCTAGATCCATCCTGTCTTCAAAACCAATACTGACTACATTTGACGTAACATTGCCATGGGAGTCGCCGTGTATATCAGTTTGTGTCGTATATCCATAAATGAAAAGAGCCGGTGCTCCCATTTGAGTATTACGCATAGCACTATTATAGTCATATGCATGAAATCCCCAAACAAAATCGTCGTAAATATCTTTTAAAATATCTTTATTAGTTACGACTGCTAATGCAAAATGAACTTCATTTTGTTTAGAAGGTGCATTTATTGCTATTTCTATTAATCCATTAATTGTTTCTTCGTCAATATTTTGAGATGTCCAATTACGCTGGCACCTCCTACTTACATGCATTGCTTCTATTAACTTTTTTATCATTTGCCTATTGTACTCGATTCATACACCGAATTGTGTGTTTGTGTGCAACGAATAAATGTTGCACATTTACTTAGTTGTTTGAGTTTCATTGCACCTGCATAGGTACATGTACTACGCACACCTCCTAGAATTTCCTGCACTGTTCTAGCCACAGGACCTCTGTAAGGTACCAACACTGTGCGTCCTTCTGATGAACGATAATCTTTAAGTCCACCAAAATGCTTATCGTTTGCACTTTCACTACTCATACCGTAGAATTGTACGAATTTCTTTTTTTCAAAAACAGGCTGCATAGGAGGATCAAATTCTCCCTTTTCAACTGCTTCGAGTGCTTTTTGTCTTTCTTCTTCCGGCATGTCTTGCGGAAAGGGTTGCATCTTTGCTTCCATAGTTTGATATGTTTTGGTTATTATTTCGCCACCGCCTTCATTGTGCCCAGCAAGCATGCCACCAAGCATAACAAAATCTGCACCGGCAGCAAAGGCCTTAGCGACATCTCCAGGGCAAGTACACCCACCGTCAGCAATAATGTGACCCCCAAGTCCATGGGCGGCATCTGCACATTCGATAACTGCCGATAACTGCGGATATCCAACACCAGTTTGTATGCGAGTAGTGCAAACACTCCCGGGACCAATGCCCACTTTAACAATATCGGCTCCACTTAGAATTAACTCCTCTGTCATTTCTCTTGTAACAACATTGCCAGCAATAATTACTAGATCTGGAAATTCTTCTCTTACTTTGCGAACATGTGCTGCAAAGTGGTCGCTATAACCATTAGCAATATCCATACATACATATTTAAGTCTATAATCACATTCTTTCTTAACTTGAATAAGTTTGTTGTAATCACTGTCACTTGTGCCTATGCTCATAGCAACATTTTCTGTACGTTCTAAACCGTCCCCGTCTAAGTCTTCACCGTTAAAGTACACAATAAGTTCTTCTGCGCTGTAAGTCTTTACAAGACAAGTAAACATCTCACCTTCGGCAAGTTTATCTGCCATACGCATAGTACCAACACCGTCCATGTTGCTTGCCATAATAGGAATACCAATATAATGTTCATGGATTGCATGATCAGGATAACCTGGTTTGTAATTTCTAAACTGAAACTTACGATTAAGTTTAACTTGCTTACGACTATGTAAGGTACTACGCTTTGGACGAATGAGCACATCTTTATAATCAAGTTTTAAATCTTCTTCTAAACGCATTTATCAATAACCCATTTCTAACTTACGTTTTGCTTCATTTTTCTTATAACGTCTAATTGCTGCTTCTTTTGATTTACGGCGTTTAGTGCCTTTTGATTCGTAGAATTCACGTTTACGAAGTTCTTGAAGAATACCGTCTTCTGCAACTTTCTTCTTAAATCTGCGAAGTGCTTTGTTAACATCGTTATTGTGTACTTCCACATATAATCCGCGGAACTCGTTGTCCCCACGGCGTCTCATTTTATTAGCCATTAATTACTCCATTTTTTATATGATAATATCAATTAGAAACTTTGTCAAGTAAATTCTTTTCAAACCATGCAAGGTCATAAAATCTGTTTTTACTTATGTGATGAAATCCTACTCTATCTTCTTGTAGTGTATAATATGTATTTGGTTGTGCAATTAAATGTGATACAAAATTTGTAGTTAACAAATCTAAATTGTCAACATCAATTATTGTTAAGTCTACCATTTTGCATAGTCTTAAAAACCAAGCAGGTTCTTCTTCTGTTCCTACATAAAGGTATATATTCACAGGAATATCAATTCTTCTTAAAATGTCCTGCAAATCTGTACGAAGATTTTGACTTGGACAAATTAAAAGAATACTATAACAGTCGTTAGAAATAACATCAGGTGTGGTAATAATAGTTACGTCACTCATTGTCTTTTATACGCTGCCAAATTGAATTTGCACTTTGTTCCTCATTTTGAGTGTAAGATTGCTCCCAAGGAAGTTCATCAATCTTACCTTTTATATATTGGTCTTTCCAAAATTTAATTGTCTGATCTGGATGAAGTTTTTTCCATTCTTGTTTGCTATTTTGATAACCTAGATCAGTTTCTAGTAATGCTAGTCTTTCAGTTCTTTTTTTTTGAATTACTGCTTCTGTATCTTTTTTAGATTCAGTGCTTTCATTATTAGTTTCATCTTCTTTTGCTTCAGGCTCTAATTCTATTGGTGTCGTTTCTTCTTCGGCCACAACCACTCTTTCGGAAGAGTCTCTTCCCGAATCGGTGGCTCCAGTGGTATGTTCGCTAATAGTTGTTTCAACTTCTCCTCCGCTGTCAACTTTAAATCCCTTATTTGCTACCATGCGCTCTGCCCTAGCACGATCGTAGTCTTTCCAATATTGCTTATCGTTTGGTTTTTGTTTTCTGTGAAATTCAAAAGTGTATTGGCTTGCGATTAGCAATAAAACGGCAAGCGGATCAAATACAAAAATAATTGTGATGATAACCCAACGCACTGCCTCTTCTAATACATCTCTGTCTGCGTCTTCATAGATAAATTCTGCAATGTATTTGATAGGACCTACTTCTGCTTCTAGCTTTCTGTACTCTGCCTCTATGGCATATTTTTGTTCAGTCATTTCATCAATCAATGCATTTGCATCTCGAATACGCTGTGTCTGTTCGTCAATAATAGCATCTATGTCTGCACCACCATCGACTCTAATTCTATCTCTTAACCTCTGTATTAAATCGTTACTTGCAGCAATTTGTGCATCTGCACCTTCACGAAGTTGTTTAATTGTATCTCGTGCTGCATTAATACGAGGATCATCTGCTTGACGCAAGGCAGTGATTTGCTCTTGTGCTGTTTGCCTTGCGCTCCTATTAGCAGGAATATCTGTGTTTAAAACTGTATCAATCTTATTCTGTATATCTTGTTTAGCAGTTTTACTATCTTCAATTGCACTTGCTCTTATACTATCAATTGCATCTAATAAGTTTTGCTTACGTGTGTTAATACTATCTGTCTGTGTTCCACGCAAATCTTTAACTAGATCTGTCAAACGATTTCTTTCGTTATCTAGTGTTTGAGTTGCTTGTGCTCTTAAATCTGTTTCTTGTGACTGTAATTGTGCAATGCGATCTTGTTGTGCTTCTACCCATGCAGTTAATGCACGTCTAGTATTACCGCCGAACACTCCATCATCTGTTACACCAATGACTGCTTGTCCTTCACGAATTTTATCACGCTCTGTACTTTGTAATTTATTCGTTGTTACAACAATAGATTCTTCTATTGCTGCAATTCTAGTTTTTAAACTTTCAATTGCACTTGTGTCAATTTCTAAATTAGAAATACGTTGTTCATATTCATTTGCTTGTGTGTTGATTCGTTCCAAATCTTCATCTAATTGTGCTATTTGGTCAATATATGGCTGTACTTGTTCTTCAATACTAGCAACACTTGTACCTTCAATTTCACTTCTTAAATCTGAAACAACACTGTTAAGTCTTGTTAACTCAGTATCAAGACTTTTTATTTCATCTTCATAAACAGCAACTCTATCTTCTAATATAGTAAGTTGTGTCTGTATAATAGCATTCTGTTCATCTATGGCAGGTTGAATTCTTTGATAAGCACTGTCTATACGTTCTTGTTCTTTATCAATTTGAGATTGAATGTCTGCATTTTGATTGCCTGTGCTTTCCTCTGCTTTCTGTATCTTTTGTTCAGCACGAACAACTAGCGATTCTTGTCTTGCAATTTCAGTTTCTAGTCTTTCTACTTGTTCTACACTTTCAATACTTGCACTTGTTTGTTCGATATGTGCTTTTGACAAGAAGCCAAAAATACCCATACTAGTAATAAACATAAGAACAACAACTGCAAGAGCAAGATAGGTCCTGAGCCACCACTTTGCTTGTGACCAATACCTATGTAGCCAAACCGCTGTAACCAGTTTGCCAATTTCAAGTGCACCGCCCATTACCATAATAGGTATAGCGGCAGCCGCAAATATTGCGACTAACCCTGCGATGCTATAATAAATTGCTACTGCTGAAATTGCTAGTGCAGTAAAAAATACTAAAAAACCTAATGCCATCTATTCCCACCTATAAAAAATATGCACACCAATCCTTCCTACTAATTGTAAATCTTTTGCCCATCTAGGACTAACATACTTGGCATGATAGTGGGTAGCGCCTTCGGTAATACCTCTGTGCTTTCTATCCCAAATCATAAACCATGCAATTTGTTGTGCGTTTATCCAAGCATTTCGATCTTGGGGTTCGTCGCTTTTTCCATCACAATACCAACTGAATTGACATGCGTCACGAACCATAACCATTTGGTTTGGATCTTTCCATGAAGGCTTTTGTTTTCCTTGTTTAACGACTTCGCAAATTGTGTTTGGATAACGTGTATCTTCAACACGATTCATCACAACATCTGCAACTGCTACTTGGTCTGCGTAATTACTTCCCCTTGATTCATAATATATATTTAGTGCAAGACAATACTCTTGCGGATGTACTTCTTCGCTGTATAACTCTGTTTTTTCTGTTGTTGCGTGTACACTTGTTGTAAGCATAACCGCAATTAAGCCTAAGATTACTCGTTTCATTTTTGCCTCGTTATATATTTAAGTGGTTTTTTGCATGTTTTTTATGCGTAGATTAGTTTCTACGCATTTGTGCTATATCTTTAGCATCATCTTTCTTATCTGCAAACACAGGAACCATATTGCTCTTATGCATTGTTGCAACACCTAACAATGTACGCTCGCCTGAATATACATTGCGTTCTTTTTGTGGTGCATGTCCGTCAATACGATCACTAGTTGGAACTGTGTTAGCACTTGGATTACTATAGTCTGGCATTGCATAACGGTAGTCTGAACCTTTGCCAGTATAGCCCATAGACGCAAGCCATGTTTCATGCTCTGCTTGCGCACGTTGTAGTCTTTTGTTTTTAGATTTTTTCTGCTTACGATTGTACTTGGTGGTGGTCATATAAGGACCTACAAGATGCATCGACATAATAAACTCCTAGTTGTGTTACTACTTGTTTAATATAGCATCTTAAAATTATTTGTCAACCTCTTTAAATCTTACTAATACGCTATTTCTATCATAACCTCTTTGTGCAACACTATGATAGGATATATCACTATTTTCAAATACAGTACAACTATTATTAATTAAAGGTAATTCAAGGACTGGCTTGCGTTTTTTATCATGTAATATTGTGCCTCCATCAGGACGGTCTGCTACGCTAAAAAAATATTGAAATGTAAAACTTCTTCCTTCGATATGATCCCATAAATCTCTATGTACTCTTTGAAGTTTCATCCATGGTCTGTCCTTTTTAAATACAGGTCCTTGATTATCTTGTCTAATTAGTGTTTTTGATTTAAATTTTTCCTGTAGTATTGGTGCAATATCTATAGCAAAAAAATCAAACAACTCTCCTTCCAACAAACCTTGCCACATACTCTCATTGTTGTAATTACGCCTTGTCATTTTTTCTTTTTTATATTCTGACTTTATAAGTTTTTGGAATTCTAATGGAAACAGATCCTTAACTACAAAATGAAGGAAAGGATCTGTGTTAAACGGTTCCTGTAAAATTTTATCTCTTACATCAACTATCAAGAACTACAATACCCTCACGTAAAAGCTTTTCTCTGTTGGCCATGTGTTTCATTGCAATTTCTTCTTTGCTTCCGCCAAAGTATGCTACAGCATGTCCCTCTTCAATAAGTATGTCAGTGGCTCTTCTATCGTCGATAAGGAAGTCTCCCAAAATTCGTCCGAACTTACCTTTTTTATCTTCTCCGCTTTTATCAATCTCTGTTTTGAGAATTTGAATAGATCCGACTGGCAGTAGTTCTTTGAGTCTAGATTTGCTTGCGAGTCCAAATGCTTTCTCCACTTTATCTCTTGTTCTAGATTCTGGAGTATCGATACCCATCATTCGTACTCTTTCTTTGTGCATCCAAACACCAAAACCTAAATCTATATCAATGTCAACAGTATCTCCATCAACTACTCTTAAAATTTTACATTTATATTCATACATTATCTGTATTCCCCCATAATTCCATTATTACTTCTCCAAATGCTTGTCCAAATATCCACATCAACACAAGCAAGTGAGCAACTATTACTAACAACACTGGTATTACAACAAAACTCACCCAACGTGGTTTGTGTTCCAGCCAGTGTAATAACTGTTTGATCCTGTTCTTAACACCATCCATCAAATACTTTCCTACAACATAACGTATAATTCTCATTACAATTAGTATAGGTGAACTCAATACATCAAACAGTATCAAAAATAAATCAACACTGACATCCACTATGGAATCAATATTGAACTTCTTTTTGATTTTTTGCCACATCAGTCAGATGAGAACATGCTGATCAGTTCTGGACCAAAACTCCCTGCTGCCCAACCTAGTGCTACAATAGCAATCACACCCATAACTAGCCATTTCATTTTGAAATCGTCTACGTCCATGCGTAATGCTACAAGTTCATTTCCAAGGATTCGAACACTTACTTCGAGTTTTCCTTTATCGTCTTGTTCTGACATAATAATGACCCTCTCTTATTATATGTGTATTTATTGTTATAGTCACAAAAAAAGAGCCCGGTGGACTCTTTTTAAGCGAACGGCGTATAGCCTATCTCGTTTATTAGAAACTAAAACTTACACCAACTGTTGGAGTAAGATCTTCTGAATCTAGGTTGTAGTTTGCACCTGCTGTAACTTCAGCACCGCCGATTGCATAAACATACTCACCACCTACGTTTTGTAGCGTGTCATCTTGGTCGCCGTTTAGGTATGCTGTGATACCACCTGTTTCAACTGTACCTTCGAAGCCAATGTTTTCAGCGTCTAGATCATATGAAAAAGCACCGCCTACTAAAATTGAACCTAGTGTAAGACCACTAACACCTGCACCTAGTACAGTGTTTTCTGTGTCCATATTATAGTCACCTGCTGCTGTTACATCAAGACCTGCTACACCCAATGTGTATGCACCTTGAATGTTGCTGATGTCTGTTACATCTGTTGTCCAGTCTGTAAAGCCAATTGCAACTTCTGCTGCACCTGCTGTTACTTTGACTGATTCAGTCATTGCTGGTGCTGCTAGTGTGTGGTTGCCTTCTGCATCTGGCATAACACCATTGTCGTCACCAATTGCGATTCCAATAGCGTTTACAGTTGTACCAACTGTCCAACTATCAAGGACTACTGAATTTCCATCTGTTGCTGAAAAATCTAAATCGATATCTGCTGCACCTGCAACATCAATACCTAAGTCTAGACCCATTGCTCCACCCCAGTCGTCATTAGCGTCTTGGGTAAAATCTAGTTCTACTTCACCTGAAATAACTGGTGTTACTTCTTGTGCATAGGCTGATCCTGCAAATAAAAGTGCTACTATAATACTAAATACTTTGCGCATAATATTTTCCTTTATTTGTTATGTGTTAAAATAAGTGGGCAAGAAGAACCATTTCTTGCCCACGTTTTATTTATATAAACCTCATGCTGCAACTGCACAATTAGTAAACCAATATTTACATTTGTTGCAAATATACAACACTATCCGCCTACATAAATTTTCTTCTTAGGACGATACCAAACTTTTTGTTCGTGTAATCTCCCTAATAAATTTTGTATGTCTCGCATCTCTTGTTTAAGTTCTGCGTGGTCTTCACCTTGCATCAAACGCAACCCTCTGCGTCCTGCTTTTGCTGTAAGAGCTTTTTCAATTATGTCAATGTCTCTTACAGTTAGTTCAAACTTTAGATTTGGTTTCATTCAACATCTCCCTCGTTATTTTGTTTGCTGGCATACAAGCAACTTTAACTATTGTATCATTAAATCCCGCAACATTTATAACTTCTATAGCAAGTCTGTCGCTGTTAACAGGATCATTTATATAGGCTTTGCATTCGTTCTGTGTTTCAAACGGCAGAGTCTTTAGTGCAAAAGGTTCTGCTTCCAACATAACGAATACAATAAGCCACTTCATTGTTGTATCCATTTTACTTTTGCATAATGAGCATCTAAGTAATCTCTGTAGTCAATTGCATCAAGCACATTATCAAACACTTGTGACACTGTCTTGTCTTTAAAATATCCTACAATTTTAATCATTTTCTGTCCTTTAAGATTTTACTCATTACATCCGATGCTGTATGTGTGAAAAATCTAGGAGCAACACTGTGAATGATAAGTGCAGGCACTAACAGTTGTAATTTCACTGCGGTTTTTAGTGCTACTGCCATATGTTGTAGACCTGTTTCGCCTACTTCATCTAAGTGTGCTTTACATTGTTTACTAAACATTATGTTCTGTTTCCTCTTAGTGCATTGCGGAGGTAATTCTCTGTGCTAATGCTGTCATGGTAGTTCTGCCAACAACTTTTTAAGTTTCTTTTTTGACTTGCCTTTTACTTTCGCATCACGGATAGCATCTACACCTTCTTGTGTCAGATCGCCTACAACTACAATGGCAATCATACCCATTGACTTGTGTGGTGTGCATTGATACAAGTAGACACCCGGTGTGTCAAATGTGTATGCGTATTCTTTTGATAGTTTTGATTTCTTTGGTGCTTCCCAACCATCTGGGCCAGCAATAAATTCTACGTTGTGACCCTTTTGTGTTGGTAGCCAAGTAATGGTGTCACCAACATCAATAGTCGCAATGTCTTGTGAGTACACCATCTTAGCGCCATCGTCACGTTTGTTCAACATATCAATGGTAATGTCTTCTGCGTGGGCAGTACCCATGCCAATAGCAATCAAAATTGCCGCTAGTGTAAATCTCATTTTTTATCCTTTACATTAAGATTTGAAGGAGAATATTGTTCTCCGTTATAACCTGAACCAGTTGCATTAGGTCCAGTTTCCACGCCCGAGTTGCAAGCAAATACAACAACACATAAAAATAGAGCACTCCACAGTGTAGCACGTTTACTCCAAAGGATAAATCCATCCATTGCTTCTTCGGCTTGCTTTTGTGCTGCTGCTCTTACATCATCACTCATGCTCACCACCAATGCCTCTGCTGTTGATTACATTGTCTTTTACAAAACGGTTTACAGTTTGTGGACGCTTGTCTGCTTCGTTCATTGTCACTGCTGTGATAAAAACGCCTGCTATCAAACTTACGTGGAATATTGCACTAATGCCAAATGCCATATAACTGCCAATCATAATAGCAAATAATCCACTCCAAATAAATGCTAGGCATTGAAATATCATGTGTGCAACTCTTGGATCTAGTTTACGCAATGGTGAGTTTTCAATAGTCATAAAACTTGACCACATAAGTCCTAGTTCGCTGCGAAGTGAAGTAATAGTTGTTGCCCAACCAATGGGCTTTGGTTTCTGATTCATACTAATCTCCGTGTGTCTATGTAATAATATATAGCATGTTTACAGTGTAATGTCAACCTGACTAGGGTGTGTTAAATTGTAGCAGTTATTCTATATTACGAACTTGCTTTCCACTTTGACACATTTTAACACATAGAGGAGGAGGATTATCACTATTCCATGATTTTTTACAACAATGATTTTGGTAGTAATCATGATTTACAATATCATATAAATCATGGTAATTTAAGTTGTTCCAATTAGGATCTTGCTCGAAAGCCTTGTTCAATGCTTCGTCGGACATTAAAGTGTTATCTTTATCTTTAGGATGTTTATAACTTTCTACCAGGTAATGACAACAAGGCCATAGTTTTCCATCAATATTAATTTCCCAATCACGTTGTATATCATCTTCATATTCGTCATAGGTATGGCAATCTATATTATACATATCCATATTCCTCTAATAATGATGTTGCTTCGTCTATTATTAATTCATCACATAACCCTTCGGCAGGATTATCTGTCCTAGTAATTTTGAAAACTAGTTGCTTTTTTTCAAGCTTTAGGTCTTTAGCAATGTTGACTACTTCTGGTATTGCTTTGTAGTTCCAATTAAAAAGAATATAATGCCATTCTATCCTGCCGCCGTTTTCATGAAATGCAATCATGTTATCCCATGCTTGTTGGAACTTTACACCTTTTCTGTATTTCCAATTCATTTCATGATTTATTCCATCAATTCCAAATGCAATAGTTAGATTTCTATTCTTTTTTGCCTGTGCTGCATACCATTCCGGTCGGCGTATCCCTCCGTTTGTATTAATTAGAACACCATTTATTAAATTATAGTCAAAAGCAATATCTAAAATTTCGTCTATACGAGGATGCATCATAGGATCGCCTAACTCTCCGCATAGTTGTAAATGGCCAAACTGTTGCCATTTATTATAGCCACTGTCTAAAAATTTTTTAAAGTTAGATGGGTCCATGTGAAATTGATTTTTTGTAATCCAATCAGAAGGAGTACCGTCTTCTTCATTTCTTTGACAGCCTACACAGAAGGCTTGACAATAACTAGAAATAGTTATATCAAAAGCATTAATTTGTTTTTTTATCATTAAGCATACTATAAGTTATGGCACTTCTGTTGCTAGGCAGTACCCGCCCCCTTAATTATGCTGCTAGAGCGTAACCAGAAGGTGCAAAGTTATCGTTTGCAGTTGTGTTTTGTAAACTTGCCTACCTGTCGAAACCTGTTTCGCCCCCATCATAAAAACTCTGTGTCAAAGTGTTTATGGTGGAGGCGCCCGGTACCGCCCCGGGGTCCAAATACGCTTTGTAACGCCTACCTTTTATTTATATAGTCTATATTTGATAGTGTCAACCACTCTTTTACTTAAAACAATTTCGTAATGGTTTCTATCAATTGTTGTGTATTCTACATCGCCTCTGCAAGTCATTGAATGTCGTGTAACAATACCATCATTCTTTCCTGATAACCAAGGAACATCACCTGTTGTAGTAACAATTTGTAACCAAGGAACTTTTATTGAAAGTTTTCTACTGCCTTTTATAAATGCACTGTGTGGCGTGATATCTCTAAATAATTGATATCCTGGATTTAGTAAACCACCCCAAGTTGCTATCTCGCTGCCATTGAACGGTGTAGCAAGACTTACAACGCCTTTAATATCAAATTCATTTTGCAAGTAAGTTGCATATACTCCGCCTAAACTATGCGCAATGATACTAAAAGGCCCCTTGTTTTCCCTAATGATTTGTTTCATTTCTTGTAGATTTTCTTCAGCAGTTGTTTCTTTATCGTAATTCAGAAAAATAGGATCTTTTACTTTTATTTCTTTTTGAATAAAAGCAAAACTTCTTTCGCTTGCTGTAGCGCCATGTATGAAAATTGTATTCATATATTATTTATAGTGGTTTTTTGCAAACCATTATTATTAATGTACGTCTTTGCTCTATACAATCGATAGCATCAAAGTCGTGCCAAGTTTGCTCGCCTCTAAAGAATGCTGTACCACCATTTTTTATATAGGGATTTTGATGAGAAAACTCTGTTTTATTTTTATAGATTTTTGTACCTGTGCCTGTGTCTGCTAAACCTAAAACAAAAGTAAAAATCTTTTTAGGATTGTCTGTATGAACTTTATTGTACTGCCAGTCTATATCAATATTATCAAATTGTAATTCTAGGTAGTGTCTAGCAAAGTCATACTTTATTATATCAGACAAATCTGCCATAGGTTCTTCTAGCAAATCATGCCACTTGCCTTCTTTAAAAGGATGCATTGTACGTGCTTCATATCGAGGTAAGTTTTTACTATACTCATTAAATTCATCAAACACATCTTGAGGTAAAAAATTATGTATGAGATATTGTGTATAAGGGTCTTGTATTTTCTCTACGATCATACAAGCACACTTTCATCTTGCCAATTATCATTTACATAATTTACAATTATGCTGACTCTATCATCTTCCAGAGGATCTAATTTATGCGGTTCATTACCAGTGTTTACAAAAAACCAACCACTGCCTCTTGTAGCTCTTGTTTTTATATTGTTAAAAGTTGTACTGGTTTCTTGATAATTTAAATATAATTGCAATGTAAAAGTTTTAGCATCGTCGTCGCAGTGATCTTCTAACCAACTGCCTTTAAGATCTTTACAAAGTTCAATTCTCAATCTATCAGTTGTATAATCTTTACCTACAGTTTCGCCAAACATTTTTCTTGTTTCGTATGAATCAAAAAACTCTATTACATCCCAAAAACAAGGATGTTCATAATGATGCATCCAATGCCTTACATTTTTATCTGTGCGTTTACCATTCAACGATCCCCAGGAAAGCACTTCAGATTCGTTGATAATGCATCTTATAAGATCATCACTTATAAGGTTTTTAAACTGCCAAATTGTGTAACCTACATTAACTGTGTTTAATATCAATTACTACTCTCCATTCTGTTCTAAATTTTTGATATATCAATTGATTATCAACATACACTCTTCCTTTTACAACCTTAAATTCTTTTGGAGGATGGTAAAGTGTAGGATCGCCTAGTTCTTGAGGCCAATCTTCTATTACTTCTTGAATATAACAAAGTCTATCTTTTGTAACCTTTTGTATTCCTCGCGGACACTTTTCGGCAAGATTATCAAAACATACATAGTTTAAACCTTTGACACTGAATTCATGTTCCTTAGGGTTACAAAATTTAATGTGCGGAAAACGTTGTTGGATATCTCCTTTGTAGTCTGTAAAAATAGTGTACACAGGATAGGGATATACTCTTTGAAAATATAATCTACTATTACCAGGATGACACGCTACTTTCTTGCCAAAGTAGTGTATACACATCGGATGTGTAATCTTTCCGCCTTTGGCAATATCTTTTCCTATTACTGAAATTGTGTTTGACTTTTCTAGTAAGTCAGCATTGGCTCTAGGATGGTTAGACAGAAATTTAGGTCCACAACGTTTTGTCATATCACTTACTATTTCTTCTATGTCATCTGAAATGCCACTGTATGGTTTATTTCTAACAAGTCCTACATCTTCAAGCGTTGATTTTGCTACGTAGGTTTTAGTACCACAGAAATTATCAAAGTCTGTAAATAGTTCTACTAGTTGGTCATATGATTTTAATTTTACGTGTTCATTCAACATGACTCTGGACCGTTATATCTAACACTTGTTGTAAACTCATTCCTCGATATTGAGGATTTAATTTTACAACGGCCCCCGGTTCTTCATCTTCATCTCGTTTATGTAAACCAAAATAAATGGTTAAGTCATCTTCATCAATATCTTCTTGTCTTTTATCTGCTGCCCAAAGTGCTGACATTAGAAGTAAAGATACAGTTAAAGGTTTTTCATCAATTTTTCGTTTGGTAATATACTCAATGACATTACGTCTTACTTGAGTATAGTAATTGGCTCTTGCTGCCAAATCATTTAGGTATTTTACGTTTTCTCTATCCATTTTTTACCAGCGGAGAATCAGGATGGAACCAGTACAGAAGACTACCGCCAGCTTCTAATTGTTTCAATAGATCGTCAGTTCTGTAAAACGTAGGAGTGTGTCCGTGCATGTGTACTTCCCAATTATCACTACCGCCTTCGTTAAACACATAACCAGGCTTAGATCTTCTGAATCGGATAAATTTATAATCTAAAGTTTCCCCATCATATTCTGTAGGGTGTACATTATACTCTGCTAATAATAGCAATCTTAAATCTTCTACGGTATCCATTTATATCTCCTACATGTATTTATTACATTTCCATTTTCTTATCTTGGATTTGTTTACGTCTTTGAGGTATAAGAGCCTTTAATTCATTTAATGCTTGCCGTGCTCTGACAGCACTGACTTTAACGCCTTCGTGTTCAAATTTTTCTGATTCTCTAATATAGGTTGTGAATAGGGCTTTTAGTTCATCATGTAAGTCAGTCATTAATCACCACTTATTATTCTGCGTATACAGTTGAAGCCGAACTTGTGATTTTTCCGCCGCTGCAATTTACAGTTTCGTTAATTCTTGTTACTAGTGCGCCTTCAGCATAAACAGTGCCGTTTGCAGTTGAAACAGAACCTGTGTGAGGCAAACACACAATTGTTGTTCCACCCATGCCATCTGGTACCGGAGTTGGAACATCGTGCGAAACGGTTGGATCACCTTTTCTGGCTATAAGTAATCCCTCAGCGTAAACAGTACTTTGACTTACGTTGAGTGTAGTCGTAGTGTCGCAAGAATGACCTGTTGTACAAGTATCTGTTTTTCTTGCAACCAATGTCGTCATTATACCATTTGTACTCCGGTTGTACTTGTAATATACTGCTTGGCCATTTCTGTATCAGTTTTGGCAACAAACAGAATACTATGTTTATTTAACCTAATATCTGCACCTTGAGGTACAGTGAAAGCATATGGACCTAGTCCAATACCTTGTTGTGTTGCCATTAGAGCAAGAGGTTTTTGAATTGTAAGTGTTGTATCATTTTCTTCTACAAAACGTCCGACAATTTCATCACCGCTAGTAATTTTTACAGTAATAGTGTCGTGTTTTTTATATGGTGCTTCAATTAACATTATAATGTGTATCCTGTTCCGTTATAGCCTGTGTCTTCAATATATTTTACAAATTGCTCGTAGCCTCCTACTTTAAGGCCGTTTACAACAATCTGTGGAAATGTACGTGCTTCTGGAAACTCTGTTAGAACTTCTTCTCTATCAAAGTCTTTACCCAGTTCTCTGTATTCAAACATATAATTGTATTTTTCGCATATTGCCTTTGCTTTTAAGCATGATGGACATGCTGGTTTACCCCAAATGTATATCATAGCGAAAATCCTTTGAATGTATCTTCTGTTACATCTTGTTTTGTACCACCGTTGATGTAACTTGTGATTTCTGTTTCTTGTGGAGCAACTTGAACGTCTGCACCACTAATCCACTTCTGTGTCCAAGGTAGCGGGTTTGTTTTAATTGTGTAAGGTGACTTCAACGCAACGTTTGTCATTCTGCGTGTGCAAATAAATTCAATGTAGTCGCTTAGTAGTTGTGTGTTAAGTCCAATCATTGAACCATCTTTAAACAAATATTCTGCCCATGCTTTTTCTTGATCAACTGCGTCTACAAACATCTGAATGCATTCTTCTTCTGTTTCTTCTGCAATTTTAGCAAAGTCAGGATCATCTTTTTTAAGGATCTTCAACAACATTTGTGTGCTTGCTAGGTGCAGGTTCTCATCACGTGCGATTAGTTTAATGATCTTGGCATTGCCTTCCATCTTCTTAAGTTCAGCAAATGCCCAACTACATGCAAATGATACATAGAAACGCACACCTTCAAGGATGTTCACGCTCATCAATGTAAGCCACAAACTTTTCTTTAATTCGTAAAGATCTACCACAACCTTTTTACCATTTACTGTATGTGTGCCTTCACCCAACAAGTTGTAATACATACTTGTTTCAATCAGTTCATCATAATACTTTGAAATGTCGCCGGCGCAATCAACAATCTCTTCGATGTTCATTAATTCATCAAAAATCTTACTTGGATTGCTGTAAACATTACGGATGATATGTGTATATGAACGTGAGTGAATAGTTTCTGAAAAGGTCCATGTTTGGATCCAGTTTTCTAACTCCGGTAAGGATACAATCGGAGCAAATGCTTCTACTGGTGCTCTCCCTTGTACTGAGTCTAATAGAATTTGGCGTTTTAGATTTGAAGTAAAGATATGCTGTTCAAAGTCAGTCAAGCCTTTGAAGTCTTTTGCATCTTTATAGATATCAACTTCTTCCGGACGCCAAAAGAAACCCAACTGTTTATCTGTAAGATTATCAAATTGTTTATACTTCAACGTGTCGTACCGTTGAATAGTTGGGCCGCCTGTAGGATCTAAAAATGCTAGAACCTGTGTATGGTCGGCACGGTTAGTTGTGTCAAAAACGCTCATGTCTGTCTATCCTTTTTTATTATTATAACGATTTTAGGTTATTTGTCAACCTATACTTTAATTATCTCTAAAGGTTTGGATTGTTTCTCGAGAGAGTAAAATTTTTTCTTATGAACTGGGTGTTGCCTTGGATTTAATCTTTTATTGGGATGTCCTATCCCGATTGCCATCATAGGATTGAATTTTTTATTAGTATATCCATATAATAAATCTGCTAATCCTTGGTGATCTAAACAAATACAATTACCTGTTCTTAGACCAATTCTATTTGCTTCAAAGTTTATAATACCTGTAATTGTTCCTATAGCGATGTTTTTGAATTGTTCATATTCTTCATCATCATTCCAATACTTGCGCTTATCTGTAGCAGTATTTTGGCATAGGATTGCAACACATGGAGCATCTAACTGCGGATTACCTAAAAATACTGCTTTAGGATCAGTTTGTTCTTTAAAAAACTCGTTGTACTCTCTTACATGTGTTTGTTCATCAGGGTGACCTGATAGGCTATAAATATTTTTTATTAAATCTTTATTTTTAGTAAAGATCACTTTTACAAAATTATAGCCATCTTTCATGTTTGCCCATTTTATACACTCTGCAAGATAATCTATAAAATGATCTGAAACTTCAGCATCATCGAAATTACGATGACAGATTTTCATATGCTTAATGTTTTCTAAATCACGCATGTCTCACAGTACTCGTCATCTTCAACTAAGGTATAACCGTTTGCATCTGGTTCTTCTTGTTCTACAACAAGTTTGGAAATATCTAACTCTCCCTGCCCATCATTTGTATTGAAATAGTAAAGTTGTTTGCCGCCATACTTGTAAAACATAAGCATATGTTGTAGCATTGTTGACATAGGAATCTTTTCATCTTCGTAGAACACAGGGTTATAACTTGTGTTAACTGAAATACCTTGATCAATATACTTTTGTAGCACTGCCATAATTTTTAAATAGCCTTCTGGTGACTGTTGATCCCATAGTAAATCATACTTGTTCTTGAGACGCTTGAACTCTGGTACAACCTGTTTCAACACACCATGCTTTGATTGTTTTACACTAATATAGGCACGTGGTGGTTCAATGCCGTTTGTAGCATTTGCAATCTGCGCACTTGTTTCCGAAGGCATTAGAGCCATTAGTGTTGAGTTTCGAATGCCAGTATCTTTTAGTTGCTTACGCAATCCTTTCCAATCCATACGCTCTTTGTGTTTCACTAGATCGTCTACATCTTTTTTGTATGTTTGGTTAGGTGTAATACCCTGTCCGTATTTTGTTTCTGGTGTGCCAGGACATGCACCCTGTTCTGCTGCAATATCAGCACTGGCTTTGATTAGATAGTAACTCCATGCTTCTGCATATTCATCTACTAGTGCAAGTCCGTCGCTGTCAATGTCTTGGTAGTTGAGCCCATTTTTTGCAAGCCAGTAAGCAAAGTTAATAATACCAACACCTAGCGGACGGCGTTTTTCTGTTGAAAGTTGTGCAGCAATAATTGGATAGTTTTGATAGCTTAATAGTGCATCTAAACCACGCACTGCCAACGTACAAGCCTTTTCAAAGTCTGCTGGTGTGCGCACGTTGCCCCAATTGATTGCACTCAATGTGCATAGGCTGATTTCACCTTCTGGATCGTTTAAATCCTTTAGCGGCTTAGTTGGCAAGTCAATTTCTGCACACAGGTTACTCTGTCTAATAGGTGCAACGTCTGGCAAGAATGAGCCGTGGTCATTTGCATTGTCTACGTTTTGTAGGTAGATACGTCCAGTGCTTTTGCGCTCCTCCATAAACAATGCAAAAAGTGTAGAAGCAGGAATAGTTTTCTTACGTAGTCTTGTATTTCTTTCTGCTGTTTCATATAGTTCACGGAACTTGTCTTGGTCCGCAAAGAACGCATCGTATAAGCCTGGTACATCACTAGGCGAGAATAGTGTAATGTCACCGCCACTGACAAGTCTTTCATACATTAGTTTGTTAAACTGCACACCATAGTCCATATGACGCACACGATTTTCTTCTGTGCCTTTGTTGTTTTTTAGTACAAGTAACTCTTCTACTTCTAAATGCCAAATTGGATAATAGATTGTTGCTGCTCCGCCACGCACGCCACCTTGTGAGCATGACTTTGTTGCTGCTTGGAACATTTTGTAGAATGGAATAATACCTGTGTGATATGCATCACCTTTACGTATTGGGCTGCCAATAGCACGGATACTACCGCCTCCGATGCCAATGCCTGCTTTTTGACTTACATACTTAACAATACTACTACTGGTAGCATTAATGCTATCGAGACTGTCATCAGTTTCAATGAGTACACAACTTGAGAACTGTCTTTGGGGAGTGCGGACACCAGCCATAACAGGAGTAGGCAAACTGATATCGTGTAAACTAATAGCATCATAATAATCCTTTACCCATTTTAATCTTGTTTCTTTTGGATAGTTAGCGAACAAACTTGCTGCAATAAGAACATAACACATTTGTGGTGTTTCAAAAATTTCACCAGTCACTCTGTTTTGGCAAAGATATTTGCCACGTAACTGTTCCATAGCAACATATGTTAAGTTTTCATCACGCTCGTGTTTTACAAAGTTTTCAATCTTTTTCCATTCTTCATCGTCATACGTTCCAAGCAATTCAGGATCATAAAATCCTGCTTCTGTATTACGCTCTACTAATTCAACCACTGTGCATGGCTCATAGCCTCCGTATACTTCTTTGCGAAGATGATAGTTAATCAATCTACCACCAACATATTGGTAGTTCGGTGTTTCTTCTGAAATAAGATCTGCTGCTGCTTTGATAAGTGTTTCTTGAATCTCACTTGTCTTCATACCATTAAAAAATTGGATTTGACTTTTGATTTCTACCTCGCTCGGACTAACACCTGTTGTATCTTTACATGCATTAAAAACAACCTTATGTAGTTTTTCAATGTCTAGTGGTTCTTTTCGTCCGTCTCGCTTGGTAACTTGAATCATTATCTTTTCCTTTTTAATAAAATGAGGCACCTACAATAATAGTAGATGCCGATTAACGTAATTGTAATAATTGGTATTTATTATCTATGACAAGGTGCTCAGGTAAACTAGATGCTTTTACTGCTTTGCTTCTATCAAAGCCAATTACAGCATTATCTACAAGAAGCAAGTGCATTAGTTCTGATTTCTCCCTATCAATGCATGTATGTATCTCGAATTGCTTCTGGGAAAAACGTTCGGTTAACTGAAGCGTATACGCTTTTCCTAGGATTGTTGCAAACTCGCAATACGAATTTTCATAAATTAGTGTCCAGGGATCTGGCCACGTAAAACGATCATATGGATCAATATGTATACTGACTATAGGTGCAGTATTATATAAATTTATTACATCTTGGATTGGATCCTTAGCAGTTTCTAAGCCATTTCGAAATGACTTCCAAGCACTGAGCCTATCCTCATATTTTAAATTAAACATTAAGACCTATAGTTTACTGTATATACAAAATTATCGTTCGCTACTGGGATTGTGTTTTTTAAAGTAATATGGATAGTGTCATCTGTGCCATCGCTGTTGTTATCAACAACAGATGCTGCCCATGTAAATGCTGTGTTATATAAAGCCGGTCCTGTATGTGTATACACATCGCTTAACTGTGGTGCTGCTAAACTTGAGTTGTTAACAATCGAAAGGGTGCCTTCTCTTTGGATACCTTGTCCGGTTTCTGTATAAAGGTATTCAACTTCAATAACACCATTTTCAATTAAAGGAACTTTAAGCATTTCTTTAGGAACGCTTTGTTCACCAATTTCAAATTGGTTGGTAAATTTTCCTACTACTTTAGTTTGACCATCTACTTCAGGATAGTATACAGAGTCAATAAAGAAGAAGCCTCCATCTGGATTGTTAGGAAGTAACTTACCTGTTCTGTCAAAGAAGTCTGTTTCACTAACGTTTGTGTTACTTGAAAGTGCAATCACTGGACTTACTGTGCCGTCTGTTGTATCACCAAGATTTGTACCTACTTCGAAAAACTTATTATCTCTAGATACGTTGTATTCTCCGTGTACAATTTTTATACCTTCACGCTTTATCTGATCAAATTTACAATTTGAGATAGTGCTGAATCGTGGACCATAGTTACTACCAGGAGTACCTAAACTCATAGCCTCACCAAATGCCATCGCAACATCTCCATATACAAATTCACAATCTTTCCATGTATTATCTCTAATATCATGATCACTATACACGTGATATTCGAAACTGTCAATCATTATATTGTCAAACATATTGCCGATACAAGTTACAGTATCGCTATCAGCATTCATTTCGATTGCCTTTTGATTTCCTACTGCTGATACTGTCCACTTGCCTGTCATCTTAAGATTTTTAAATTCTCCAAATGCACAGTTATTCAAGAATAGGATTCTTCCTGTTTCGCCTTGGTGCTCTAGATGCATATCACTTATACCAATAAATCTACACTGTTGTGGATTTATAGCATTGTAAGGCTCTGGACTATCTACAGGAATGACACCATTGCCTGTATAATTACTGCTGACTGTCGTAAACATTGGAGTGTTTGCTTTAGTCATTGTAATCTTTGTATTTTCTACGCCTGCGCCTATTAACTGTACAAACGGTGGAATAGGAATTGTAGATTCAATAGCATAATTTCCTGCAGGAAAATACAATTTATATCTTAACGCACGGTCTGTAAGTCCGTTTAAAAACAAAGCATCAATAGCTTGAATTAATTTTGTTGTAACATTTGTTCCATCGCCTATAACACCAAAGTCTGCTACAGAAACAAAGTCATCTAATTTATCTTGTAAACTTCTTTCGTAAGGAGCACTTGTTCCCCAAATAGAACTTGTCTTTTTAAAACTATATGAGTCAGTAAAGTCAAATATATCGTCATTGGCGGTTAGTATTTGTGTATTACCTACTGCCGGTGCACCTTCTGATACTGCTCCGTTACCAATGTATAATTTTTGTGTATCGATTGCCCAACCAATTTCACCTGATGCGAGTTGTGGGATACCTGTTGTACCTTCACGCCCTCTACGGTTTTGAATTCTTGAAATTTGAATAACAGCCACTCGTCTTACTCCTTGCTAAATGTATTTAGCCTCATACCTTGACGAAGTAAGTCATAGGATACCAATCATTCTCAGTGGTAATAGGTGTTGTAACAGCAACAAAACACTTGCCAGTGTCGCCGTCATTACGCACTTCTAAAATTGTTCCTCTATAAGTTGAGTACGGTCCTTCAACAAATTCTACGGTATCGCCTACCCTATATTCTTCCATGATTTTCTCCTTGTATCGTATTTATGCGTGTTTTTCGTAATATGCATAAACTCTGTTCCACCATTCTTGTTCCCATTCTGCAAACTCATCTGGCCATAAATCAAACTGTTGATACTCTCCTGCACGACTGCACATAAAGATATGTCCTTCACGTATGTCTGTGCCATGCACTTCGTTATGTGCAATAGCGTAGGCAGTAAGTTGTAGGAAATAATCTTCAACCCATTCTAGTTTCTTAGGTTTATTAGTTTGCTTGAAGTCCATTATACATGGATTGCCTTTGTATACACCTACAAGGTCAGTTGTACCTGCATACATTTGTGGCACATAAAGCGGAACTTCGCTACCCCATATTTCATCTACATCATCCATTGCATGTACTTTAATTGTAGTTGCCATCATGTGTGCTTGTTGTGCATATGGATTGCTGCCTGCACTAGGCCATTCGCCTGTGTCAATATAATCTTCAAGATACTTGTGCATACGGGTACCAACACCTGCTGCTTCTGTAACTATCTCTTGTGCTTTCTTTTCACCTACACGCCTCTTCCAAGCAATAAGATGTGTTTTATCTTTGGTTTCGCCTAGAATAGTTGTGACACTTGCTACCGGTGGTCCGCCTGGGGTTTCGTACCTGCGCTTGCCATTTACTTCTACTCGTTTTAGTTTATTGTATTTGTATTTTTCTAATATTAAGGACATAACATTTTTATAACATATAATAGTAGATTAGTCAATATTATTCTGTTGCATGATATAAAGTAACAATTTCTTTGATAGGACGATCCTTGAATAACGATTGATGTCTTTTTGCTAAACTAACAAAAAGATTGTAATTATGATTTACTATATCAGTAAAATCTTGTGTGGCAAATAATTCTTTTGCAAATTTGATTCTTTCAATAATTTTATCCATATTACTTGCAAATGTTATATAAGGATATGGCAAGTATTTTTCAAATGTTTTAAATCCTAAACTTTCTAACAACTCATTTGAGCCGTTGCCGGCAATTAAAACAAACGGACTACGATTAGCAATTGGCCACCATGTTTTTTCTGTTATGATAGGAACAGAATGACACCACGTTTCTGCAACTATTTCAAAATCAGTTTGTTTATATAATTTTTTATTTCTCCTACCCATAGAACTAAAACTACCGTTTTTGTCAAATGCTTTCTTCATATCTCTTATAGGAGCAGTTTTATCTGCAAATCTAAAAAATTTTTTATCAACTTTAAATTCTAGAGGAGCATCTAAATGTTCGCCATTGAAACTCCAAAGATTACCTTGAAGTAAACAATTTTCATGTAATTGGCGTGCAACAGGATATCTATTGTCTTTCCAAACTTTACCCATTAAAAATAAAAACTTTTTATGTCCATAAGAGTATGGTGCTGGCTTACCATTATAATCATAAACATACATCAAACAAGCAGGAATTATTCTTACTTCATCCCATAGTGAAAAATCAGTAGACTTTTTTCCACAAGGATGCAAAGGATGATACCAAGAATTAACAATCAAAATATTTTTATATTTTGGGTATTTTTCTTTTGCTAAGGATGCAAATTTATTGAAGTCTATGTCATAAACTTCTCTAGTTGCATTCCAATAGATTTTATCATCTTGGACTTCTAATTCAAAATTACCATCTGAATATTGTAGTATTTCTAAATCTACTACACTACTTTTGAACTGGAGCATTAATCAAAGTCGCCTACCTTTGTTGCCCTCTTTGCCATTTTAGAAACAGTGTCTTTTTCTTTACGCTTCTTTTGCGGTAAATCATCTGTTTCACTTGTTTTGAATTCAATAATGTCCCTACTAGGATCTACATTTTTTATAGCATCATCAATTCTAGGATCTTCTTTCATTGCCCTCATAAGAACATCACCGTTGAATTGAGTCTCGCCTGCATTGCGCATCAAACGATCCATTTGTGAAATACTAATTTGTGACACATCTTTATCTCGTAAGATATTAATCACACGATACATGTTACCAGTGTCAATATTTTCACTTACTTTTTTTTTGAAAGTGTTTGAGCAATTTTACGTGGATTAACAGATTCTTTTTTTACTTTTTTAGTAATGCGTTCAATGCTTTCACGCTTTTCACGACCTGCGTCTTCTTCACCGCCTGCTGCTGCTGCGTCTGCTCCGAACTGATCGTCTGAACCTTCTGCATCACCATCTAAGTCTGGCATGTCGTCCATGTCTGCTGTTGGTTCCATTTCTGGTTCCATGTCCATGTCGTCATCGCCCATCATGTCAGTTGGTTCTGCTTCACCTGTAAGTTGACCAACACCACCTGTCAATGCAGCACGAGTTGACTCTAATGCACCATACAATTCATCCAGTGCTGGCTTAACTGTTTGTGTAAAGGTTTCTGCTGCTTCTGTACCCATTTCATCACGAATTGCATCTGCAAGTTCTAGCATTGATTCTGACTGCATCTCTGCTGTGTCTTCCATCCAACCTGTAACTCTATCAACCATGTCTTTGGCTGCCATTACTAGTTCTGCTTCGTCTTCTGCACCTTCAGTAACTGCTACTGCTTCTTCCATTTCTTCAATGTCACCACGCTCTGATAATTCTGCATTTAGAACATCAAGCATCATTCTTGATTTTTGGTATTCATCACTTTCGATAACTTTACTAAAACTTTCACTCATTTCAACTTGTGATAGTTTTGTACGGATTCTGTTACGAACATCCTGTAGTTGTTCTAAAGTAAATTGCTCTAGATTAATTTTTTTACCAAATCTCTTTCCTAGAGACTCGTTTAAACTTTTTGCTGTGATAGGTGTAGCGAACTCTTTTATCTGCATTATTCTCTTCCTAATGGGTTTGTTATAGTTATTTATCTAATTTGTGATAATATTACTTGATCTAGAAGTCTAGTTGCTTGGTCAATTCTATCCTGTGCATCGTCTCTTCTGATTTCTAAATTATTACGTTTGTCATCATTTTCGGTAGATGCAATAACCGCATCATAAAAACAGCAATCGTTGGTAAACTTTTCTATAATACTATCTTGTTGTTTAATAGTATATGTTTGCGATTTGTTTAAATGTGCATAAGATAATGCAATACCTGCAATTTTAGAAAATACAACATCTACAGTTGTGTTTTTACGTGTATCAATTATCACATGTCCATGACGCCTACTAGGACGCATCATATAGTGACCTACACGAATTTTGTCGCCTTTTTTATAAGGTGCGACTACTTCCTTTGTCTTTTTATCAACAATTTCTTGAAGTTCAGTGAGTGCTTGGGCCAGAGTTTTCATTTGGTTTTACCACCATCATACCTTTATAATTAACTCTTGTTAAGAGACTTTTCTTAACTAGATTTTCAGCAACGAATCTTTCTCGTTCTGTTAAGTTATCAATATAACAAGGACTATTGATTTTGTCAAGAAGATTTTGTTCTTCATTTGTGACAAAAATATCAAAGTCTGTTATAAGGTCGTTCATCTTCATACTGAAATTGATCTCTTAACATCTGCTTTTTTATATGTTACACTATTAGGTTGTGATGGTGACTTTGTACCCTCTGGATTTTCTAATTCTACTTCGTCACCTTTGACTGCTTTTACTTTAAACTCTGTAGGGCCACCTGCTTGCCCTGTTGGTAATTTCACTGATTTACCTGGTTGTAGTAATTTATCCTTTGCAGCATCTATTGCTGATGCTGCTGCTGTTCCAGTTGCTCCAACTGCTTTTCCGACGCCCTGTGCTGCTGCGCCTACACCTTTTGCTAGGCCGCCTACTGCTTTTCCAATACCGCCCACTGCGCTTGCTGCGCCTCCTACTGCTTTTGCTGCACCTACTGCTAGTGGAACTGCCAATAGAGGCAGAATTTCGTCTAATTGTTCTTCTTCTTTTATAAACTCTTCTGCTCTCATCTTCTTCTCTTTGTTTTAAGTCCTTTTCTATACTTTGGACGTAACTTATTTAACCTCGTTATCTTATTTGCAGTAGGACGTCTGACTGTGTGATAACGTCTAATACTTTGACTACGTGCCCGTGTGCGTCTAGTCTTCTTTGCAGTAATGCTCTTTTTACCACTTATTGGTGTTGAACAAGTGCTAGCTTTAGCAACTACTCGACCACGCTTGGGGCCACTTGTACATCTATAACGCCTTACCATTGTGCCTTTAGGACCACGTCCCCAAGTAGCACGAAAGTTTTCACCTATGTCTATGACTTCTGCTACTATCATCTTCTTTTATTCAACTGTTTTAATCTTCTACTTGCAGGGTTGACACGCTTGGTTCTTTTTGCTTTACGTGTCATTTTTGCACCAATTGCCTTTTTTAGTCTTTTGAATCTTGCACTTTGTTTAAAGTTGAGTGGTGCAAAACATTGACTCATTTTGCTAACAATCCTGCCGTGTCTTCTGCCCCCAGAGCATCTATACTTGCGGACAACTCTTTTACCAGTACGTCCCCATACCTGCTTTTCATCAAGCGATTCTTCTTTTGCTTTTTCTAGTTCTTCTTGTCCCTTATCAGATTTAATCCAATCATAAATCCATCTGCTCATTTTGTACATTGTGTAGATAGCCAAAAGTCCTAAACCTAAACCTACAAGTATTTTAAATGCTCTTAATCCGACAAGGGCTATTAACCATTCAATAACATCTTCAATAATATCTCCTGCTCTGCGTAAGGTTCTACCTAAACCTTTAGGACTTTTTGGTTCTTTAGGTGATCTACTATCTAGATAGGCTTGAATTTCTTCTGCTGGAATATCATATTGTTGTCTAGGTAAAGTCATTCCTGTAGGAATATCAATATTTTGTTCTATATCTTTTTGAAAATCTAAATCAATATCAGGAAATTTTATTTCTGCCTGCTCAAGTGCTTTGCTAGTAATATATGCTGCAAGAGCAGTGCCGCCTGCTATTAAAAGTTGATTTAGAATAGGAGCCAACGGAATAGCAATTGCTACTTCATCTATTTTTTGTTTTTCTGATATGAGGTCTCTTACTAACATGTAGTATTTATGCTATAATTGCATTATAATTACGACAATTGTGGATAGTAATCCTGCTACAATAGTTCCTGCTGCACCGATAATAACTTTGGTTAAACTATTTTGTCCTGCTTGCATTTGATCTGAAATGTCATCTAGTTTGTTTTCAACAGTAGTTAATCTTTTATCCATTTGCTCGTAGCGGAGGGCGCACAGATCAACATGTGCTTCTAATGATTCTTTTTCTAATGATGTTGATGCGAGAGTTGACATCCTTTTTTATTCCTTATAAGTAAACTCGAAGTTGGCCTTAATTGTGTAGATGCCTAAGTGTTTCACACTAATATTATTTATCTCTTACAACAAAAGTATTTCTATCTGCACTTCCATTAGTCAAAAATGCAGAAACCGTGAAATTATTAGTTTCTTCTAAATCAGTTATTATTGGAACTAAATCAAAATCGTTGATTAAATCATCTAATGGAAATTCATTTTCATATTCAAATTCCACTTGCCATACCCTATGCATACCTTTTACATTTTTTCCAAAGTCTAGGTTGTCTGTTTCTATTTCTGATACAGTAGGTTCATCGTTTACGATGGCATTTGCTCTTAAACTTGCTGTTTGAATTACTGTAAGATAATTTTGCTGTTGCTTATATTCGTAAGGATCATCGCCCTTACGTGCATCTGTTCTAGTTATATCAACAAGGGTATATAAACTACATCTCATGTTAATACTTATTCCATAAAAAAAGGGTCCACAAAATTGTGAACCCTCTGGTTAGCCCTATTGTGCTTATTAAGCGATAGAAGCACCTGATGCTGTGATTGCTGCGATTGTTGATGTTCCGCCTGTTGCGTCATCAATTGCTGCTTCTGCTGCACCCCATGAACCGTCAGCAGCACCTGCTGTTGAACCGTCGTTTGCTGAGTTGTCGTTGCATACAAACACAACGTTGCTTGATGCTGGTGTACCTACACCATATAGTTCTGCAAAACCTTCTAGTGCTGCAATTGCTTTATGAAATGTGCTGTTTGCTGCTGTGTATGAAGTTTCGATACCTGTTAGTGTGATTTTGTAAAAACCTAGTGCTGGTGTGCCGTGGTCGAAACCAACTTCTGTTGTTCTTGCGTTAGCGCCAACTGTTGTTGAGCCAACTGATACTGAATATACGTCTGCCATTTTAATCTCCTTAAAATTTACTCTATGGCTGTCCCACGCTCAGTGGAACTCTTATATTGTATTTACCATTTAGGAAAAATTATAGGGGTTTATGGCTGAAAAACGAAGTTTAATCAGGTCTCCAACGGTGTCTAGGTACTAATTTAACTTTACCAGTAACGTATCCTTCGCCGCCCTTTTCAGCACCAGTCATTTGTTTAATATCAGCAGGCGCATCATCTAATTGATCAATAATATGATTCTTTACTGCTGCAACTTTATTCAATAACGCAAAGATTGCAGGTAAACTTTTAGGACTTTGCTTGTGTTTTTCATATATCTTTACTTGTTTTGGTTGACTAACTTTACTTGTTTTCAACCAATTAAAAAATCCATCTACATTAATTTGATCTAGTTTTTGTGCTTTTACAGTTTGGTTACTAAATGTATAGATAATATTTTTAAGATCTGATAAACCTTGTTGTGGCTCTAGAAAACTATCAATAAATTTTGCATTGGCTTTTGCCATTTGTCTAATTTCATTTGTTTCTTTTGTATCTACTTTAGGTGTATGTGGCACATATGTTTGTGCAAATGCAACAAGATCATTTGTTTGTATGCCTTTGACATCATCTAAAGGTTGTCCTACTTTTGCACCAAAACTATCATATTTGCCATGTAATGCAACGCCTACTTTACTATTTGCAATACGTTTACCAATTTCACTGTTAGGATCTACACTGTAAGTAACCTTGTTAGGAGTAAATTCAATTCCTGCTCTGCCCTTTGTTGCCGGCTTTCTTGGTGTGTAGAGCAAGTCTCCGTAAACATATCCTTCAAAGTCCTTCGGAAATCCCGCTTCAATAATTTTAAATAGATCTGACATCTCCGCAGCAAAATCTTTCCTCCATGGTTCTTGTTCGGCACCTTTGCCTGTGTTCATAATAAACTGTGCTAAATCATTAGCATCAGTACTCATGTTTTTGCCCCAACCGTTTTTACCAGTAAGTACGAAAGTACCGTCAGGCTCGCGGCCAAAATATACAGTTGGATTGCCGTCCCATTTAATAGCAACTTTGCCTTGTCCTTGACCTAGTTGATCTAATGTGTCAGCAGCTTTCATTGCACCTGCTGCACCATCAAAAAACACAAGATCTTCGAGGTGATTATATTCCCTACCTTGCTGTGCTTCTACTAAACGAAACTCTTTATATCTCACTGAATAAGTTCCTTAATTCTTTTTAGGTGTTTATCTGATAAACTTTCATTAGGTAGGCCTTTGCCTTCTTTTTCCATTGTATCTAGCCAAGGACCGACTAGTGTGTCAAAATTTGGATCTTTCCTTATGAATGCAATTATACTTTCAACAGTGTGAGTATCTTTTTCTGTTGCACCTTTTCCAAGAAGCAATTCTGCAATGTCGTTCCAATTGTTGCCAATAACTTTATCACCTTGGGCTGGATCAACTACGCCAAACTTTGGACTAAATTTATATCCTCTGCCTCGTGCGATACTAGACAAAAGTATTGCTCTATCTTTACCACTGTAGGCTGCTGTGCCTCCACGCTTTGATCCACGCTGGAAATCTGGATCTTGTGTAAACATAAAGTCTGTTTGAACATATCCTTCGCCACCCTGAATAGGCATACGAAAGTGTACTTGGTCTCCAGCATTATGTATCCAGCCGCTTGTAAACTTACGACCTTGATTCATTATTTCATTGTCTGGAATACCTTGCTTCTTGCACCATGCAGTAAGTTTTGCAATTAACTCGTCTTTGCTTATCTTGTTTAGGTCAGTGTTTAGATCTAAGTCTCCTGATGAGTTCTTTTCAAAAGAGCCATCTGGATCTGTTTTCTTACCTGTTGTGCCTAACAAGTCGTCGTCGACAAACTCTAAACCTGTAATCTTTTCGATAGCATCAACAGTGGGTCTTACTGCTGATGTAGGAATACGCTGTGTGAGCGGACCTTCTTCTGTTTTAAAAACATTTCCGCCTTCTTTAAGAATCATTTTTTTGTGACTCCTTGATTTTTTCTACTCCTGTGGAAAATTTTCTAGGATTAGAATTTCGTATACTATTAAGGAATCTGCGCTCCAAGTCAAGTGCTTGATCTTGTGGATAGGTGTCGTAAATTTTTCCTAAAAGATTGATTGCACTTTCAATGATGCTAGTACCCGTAGTTTGAATAAACTCGTTACTATTATCTTTGCGATGTATATTATTAAGTTCTTCAAGTATGCTTCTTGTTCTTTTTCTCATTGGTTCAATTCCCTGATATTATATTTAGCATATTGAAAGAAAGAGGGGCTTACCGTTGGCCCCTGCGTGTTTATTACGTAACAACCCGGACTGTATCAGTCATTCCTAAATGTGTTATTGTAATCTACTGCTTCTTGCAGTATCGATAAATCTACTCCTGCAGATTTTGCAGTAGTAAGTATAGCCGCTGTATCTTTTGGAAAACAATGTCCTCCGAACCCCCTATCCTGTGTAATATTTGTATGACTTTCGCCAATGCGCTCGTCATGTGTAATCTCTTTCCTAACAGGTTCATAATCAATATCAAGCTTTTGACACATGTCAAATATTTGATTGAAAAATGCAACTTTTGCAGCAAGAAAACTATTACGGAAATATTTAACTAGTATAAGTTGTTCTACATCTAACACTCTAATGTTAATATTACCTAATGCATCTAGGAAAAGAGTTTGCCAATCATAATAACCATTGCCTCCTATAAGAATAGTATCACATTTTTTAAAATCTTCTAGTGCCGATGCTGCTCTCAAAAACTCAGGTGAAAAACTAATTTGTTTATCAGGATACAGTTCTTGTATTGTATTCCATCCTTCTAAACTAATTGTGCTTTTAATAAGAATAGGTACGTCTGGAGCATTGCGTAACACATCTAAAACATTGCTTATATCACAACTGCCGTCGTCTGCTTCTGGAGTCGACACACAAATTATCAACATATCAGCATGTCGCAAGTCACCATAGTGTTGTTTAGCAGGGTCACTTATAATAATAGTATGCGATTCCCTAAAAACACTTTCGTGTGCTTGTCCTACAAAGCCGTAACCTGCAATTCCTATCTTCATTCGTTTTCTTTTCTAGCAAATAATATGTCACAATAACCACACACTACATAGCCATCGTGCGGCACTTTGTAATATGTAAGCGGATGATCGTTATTTTCACCAGAACACTTTGCAGTGTCACCATCTACATATACAATACGTTGTTCGTAACCTTCTACTCTATTCATCGTTTACCTAATGCTTTGAGCATCATCTCCTGGTCGTGTTTCTTAAGATATTCTTCTTCTGTACTACCATAGTCGCCGCATTTGTCTAGTTCTTTTTGTATAAAAAATAAAACTTCATATAAATCTCTTTTACATCCCCAAGTTACATATCCGTCCATTCTAGGATCAGTTGCAGCCCAAGTAATCTTGCCTATGGTTCTACAGATATCTCTTATATTCCAATCTTGTATCATAAGCCATTATAACAGGCCCCGAAGGGCCTGTCAAGTGTTTTTTTACAGTCCGCTTGGTAGAATAATGTAATGTATAGCAAGGACTAGTGCAACTGAAGCACCTAAGCCTACCATCATCTTACCAAAGTCTTTTGCTACTAGTGGAAACACACTCTTTGTTTTCTTCTTACCAAAGTATGTTGCCATAGCCAACTCACGTCCTGCTAACAAGCCTACGAACACCCATGTTGTACTCATTGGAATGTCATTTAGTTCCTTAAAGAAGTACAAGCACAACCAATAGAACAAGTCAATCAGTGTTGCTGATCTAACATATCTTGTATTGTGTTTTTCTAATACAATCTTTTGGATACGTCCGCCACGCTCTCTAAACATAAAGAACAAGCCAGCGACAAACACAATGCTGATAAACACCATTAGGTCCACAGGCACTTGTCTTGGTAAGAACACTGCGATGTTTGCTACATCATGTGATAACCAAGTAAACCATAAACCACCTGTGGCCACCCATTGTGCTATGCGCCAAAACTTTTTGTTGCCTTCGCTTACTGGTTGTGTTTCATCATACCATTTGCCAAAGTATTTGTGTATTGCAAACCATACCGCATATGCAAATGCGGCTGCTACACCATAACCCATAATAGATTTCATAAGCATCTTCTCTAGTACAAAGGTACTAGCAAACACTGACAACACCAGGAAACTTGTGCTAACTGGCACACCCATTCGTGTTAGCAACACCAGTATAGCAGGTGCGGCTGCGTGATACCATTGTACTTCTTGGAATGGTATTTTGTTTAGGCGTCCATAACTGATGTCACCTCCGTTCATATACCATCCATACCAGAGTGTATATAATAAAACAGCCGAAGCGGCTGCCCATAGTACTTTGTAGTTGAATCGCTCATTGTTTGATGCCATCCAAGTACCGAGCGTTTGTACTGAATCGTTTGCTATAACTGCGTAGGCAGCAAGCAAGAAGCCAACAAGGCTCCATAGTGTGAGTAGTTCCATTTCTTTCTCCTTTGCTTGACGGCTTTACCCCGTCGCTCACAAATGTAACTGCAAGTTACACGATTACTTAGTAACTGTCAAGTAAAAAATTTGTAACAGAATTATGACAATAGATAAATAGAACGGCCAGAAAAGAGAAGTTATTCACACCTTCGACCTGACACGTTGAAAAGACAACGGGCGTCCGCCATATAAGACAGCATTACATATTGGAGAAAACAATGACAAACTTAGCAAACATGCTTGGTAGTGTAATGACTGCGGTCAGACTACCAAAAAAACAAAAAGAAAACTTATATCCTATTGAAAAATATGTTCAGGCAGAATTTCAAAAGGGTGATCAGGCATACGTTCTTGAATGTATGCTAACAGGCCAGCCTATAGATTATCGCAACATTAGATAGTTATGTGCTGCGCACATACGCACAGTTGCGTGTAGCGCATAGCGGGTCTACGCTATTCGCACTTGTTTTTCACGGCTGTACGTGTTAAATATACTTGTACAAGGAGTAAAACTAACGGTTGTTAGACTCGGATCACACATATACATATATACAAGGAAACACAAAATGACTACATTGGTAGCAAACACACTTGGGTTTTTTGGCGGCGGCTTTGCCAAATGGCTCAAAACATTAACCGTAAAGGTTCAAGCCGCACAAGTTCGTAGAGCAACAATCAACGAACTATCAGCACTAGACAACAAAGACCTAGCAGACATTGGCCTTTCACGTGGAGACATCCGCTATCTAGCTGACCAACATTATAATGATGTTGTAAACGCAAACTTGAAAGGATGGGTGTAATGGATACAGTAATGAAATACACCTTCGCACCACTACAAGGTTTTTGGAGCGGATTATATAATACCTGTGAAATCATCGGTTATAGTAGAGCAGCATCAGAACTTGCTCGCATGGGGCTTCATGAAGAAGCAAAACACTGTATGATGCAAATCAAATCTATTAGAGCGTCTAAATAAAGGCGCTCTTTTTTTCTTGACATAAATAAATATCTATGCTATATTATTAGAGGTAATGTAGCCAACACACACATACAGAGGAGAAAAAAAGTATGGACAGTAAATTTTCTACTGAAATGATGGAACAAATGTCTAACATGATGAAGTTAGCAATTCCACAAGTAAAAACAAACAAAAATGGATATGAAATTAGAACAAAAGTTCTAGAGTTTGCCCAAGCACAAGCCTGGCAAGACTATCATGCGAAATGGGGAGCATGGGAAACTAATGTAAAAAAAGACGGCGACACAGTCGTGACAGAAGTTACTATGCCAGATGTACCAGGTGCTGATACAGTATTAGAAACAGCCGAAAAGTTTTATAACTTTGTAAGCGGCAGCATAAATAAAAAATAGTAAACACTAAGTAATTTTCGGGCATAGCCTGTATAGTAATATTAAAAAAACCCTTGCTTATGAAATCTCAGTTACACAATTTTGAACTTGATGTGCTGTAAAAATAAGCAGGGGTTAACCTTGGAGTATATATGGAAACTAAAAAAAACATTTTTTATGAAGTGTATGAACAAACCAATGAAGAAAATGATGAATGGAGTCTTCGTTCAAGCCATCTAACTGAAGAACTGGCAGAAGAATGGATAATGAATTTAATAAAAGATAATCCTGATTATGAGGATATAAATTTTAGAGTAGACGAATGCACAGAGGAACTACTCGATCCAGATTTGTTTCCCGGAACTTAAAGTCAAGGCGGCTCCTGAATTACTCCAGAACTGACGCACTTCATCACCATCTGGTCTTCTTATAAAGCCAACTGCTCTAATTGTAAGGCCTGTTTCGTCAGTTAAAACATATCCTTGACTTACTTGATCGCTTGTTCCTATTTCTAATTCTAAATCTGTTACAAAGGTTCGAGCATAAACAACGACATCACTAGCATCTAGACTTACAGCCGCTTCTGATGAAATAACTCTTGCTCTACTTACTGCATCTTCTGCGTCTATATCAACTGCACCTGTATCAGTTATTACAAAACCTTTGTTTACAATGTCACTTGCATCAATGTCTAATTGAGAATCATCTGTAAATGCTTTGGTCACACTATGTGAAGTTGTTGCTTCAATTTCTAGTTCGCCTAGGTTATGTGTATAATCTGTATAGTTGTATAGGACTTGTACTTCATCACTTGCTGCTACACCAACAAACGGAACATTTTCAATGGCATAAGCACGCTCTAAATCAAACGCAGATAGTATTCCTAAATTAGTTGAATCTTCAAATGTTCTTGTAATACTTTGAGTTGCACTGTCTCCTATTTCAATAGAAGCAGTTGCAATAAATCCTAAACTTTTACCAATGACGTCTGAAGCATCTAGTTCAAAGAATGGAATATTATCAAATGCAAAAGTCCTTTCAAGGTCAAACGCAGATAGTATTCCTAAATTAGTAGAATCATCAAATGCATAGGCTCGACTTAATAGGAAGGTTGCTTCTAATTCTAAGTTTGAAGTATCGATACTATTAAGTGTATTACTCTGTGTTTCTGAAGCATCTAGTTCAAAGAATGGAATATTATCAAATGCATAAGTGATTTCATTATCACTTGCTGAAAGTATTCCTAAACTTGCTGTATCATCGAATACATATGCTCTAATGATAGTTGCAGTTGCTTCAATTTCTAAATTTGAAGTTTCTATGCTATTAAGTGTATTACTCTGTGTTTCTGAAGCATCCATTTCAAAGAACGGAGTATTGTCAAATACATAAGTGATTTCATTGTCACTTGCTGAAAGTATTCCTAAATTAGTTGTGTCTTCAAATTTATAGGTTTGACTTTCTACGCTGCTTGCGGATAATTCTAATTCACCTAGGTTATGGGTATAATCTGTATAGTTGTATAATACACTTGTAACATGTGTTTCGTCAATTTCTAGTTCACCTAGGTTATGTGTATAGTCTGTATAGTTATATAGAACATTTTCTACACTTGTATCGCTAATTTCTAATTCAACAGTATCTTCTACGCCTATAGTAAATCCAAATGTTGCAGTATCAGCAATTTCAATGTCAGTGTAGATACTTGCTGACCATAACAAAACATCATCGCTGTCTGCAGGATCACCTTGGTAATATCTTATTTCATCAAAATCAAATCCAGAAGTTGAAAGATTATAAGCAACACCATTAAACGTTGCTGCTGTGATAGAGATTGCTCTTGGATTTGTATCAATTACTAGGGACTGATTACTGTTTAAAGTTGACACTTGCACTCTAGGTTCGTTGTAATTATAATAACTTCTTGATCCTACAGACGTTTGACTTACTGATGCATGCCTAATAGCGTGTTGTATTGTACCTTGATTCCAGAAAGTAATATAAACTTCGCTATCATTTAAATCGTATCCAGTGTTATTCCTTTGTGTATTGACTATATCTGCAAATCTAGTAACAAGTGGATTTGTTGTTGAACTAAATTCTAGAACATATTCTGCTGCACTTTGTGAAATATTTCTATAGGAACTAGATACAGAAAGAGACTGAGTCGGTTTAATTCCTTGGTAAGGTATGTAAATTATATTTGGTGTATCACTTGCATCAATTTCATTTGATATAGTAGATGTAGGTTGACTGTAAGTGACTTCAGTTTGCTGCGTAGAATCTATTTCTAGTGCAGTGCTATCAACTATATTGAATGTTTTTTCAACTACACTAGATGCACCAACCACAAGTGGTGTTACCTCAATAGTAGTGCTAATTGATATTATAGATGTAGGTGTAAGTATACCTAATGATGCACTGTCATAATAATTAAATGCCTTACCAATTGTATCTGATGCTGCAATTTCTAATGCTGTGATTTCTGTTCTTGGATAAACTGCAACGACAGTATCATCTGCTGCAACTTCAAGTCCAACAGATTCAGTGTTAAAGTTATAAGTCTGTCTACCTTGACCTAATACACCTGTTGCAGAAATCTCTAATGCAATTGTGTCTGCTACTGCTATAAAGTTAGCAAGTGCTCCTGCAATCTGTTGTTCTTCTGCAATAGAACTGTAACTGATAGGACCGATAGGAATACCAGCTCCTGTCAGTGTTTGGTATTCTATACTAAATTCAAATTTATATTCTTCAGATGTTGCTGCAAGAGATTTAAATGTAACGTTGCTTCTATCTACTTCAAGTACCGGACGGAAATATGGATATTCTGTTTTACCATCGCTATCTCTAACAACACCAGGACCGTCGTTCCAATCAACACCAATTTCTAGTGTTGCTGTATCAACTATCACAGAAATATTTGCTATTGCATCATCTACATCTAATGTTAAACTACCACCACTAGGCTGATAGTCCATTATACCTTCATATTGTAAAGTGGCAATTGGGTTGAAACTGATAGGAGAAATAGGAATACCAGCATAGTTAGGCAACCTATCTATCCCTGCTGATGCAAAGAAGTATGCTGTACTATCACCGCCTAATGCACCAAATGTTAGTTCAGTAACATAACTGCGCTCAACTTCTAGTGCTGGTCTAAAGTGAGGATATTCTGTCTTACCGTCTTCAATACGTACAGTTCCTGGACCTTGGTTATCAGTAGCACCAATTTCTAGAACACCAGTTGTAATACGTTGAACACTCTTAACATCTTCTGAAGTACCTGCAATTTCCAAGTTACCAATACTAGGTTGATAATCCATAGGACCTTCGTATTGTAGTGCGCCGATTGGATTATAACTGATTGTCAGAATAGGTAAGTGTGCATATCTATCTAGCCTATCTAATCCTATGCTTGCAAATAGATAGGCTGTGCTATCTCCTGCAAGGGCTCCTAGACTTAGTTCTGATGTTTCGGTTAATCTAACTGAAAGGGCTGGACGGAACCAAGGCCATTCTTCTTTACCATCTTCCGGCCTTACATAGGCTGCTCTTCCATCATCATTATCCGCTACACCAATTTCTAAAGCACCTTGCGTAATACGGCTTGTGCTCTTAATAGTATCATCTGTTGCATTTATAGAAAGTTCTACTAATGCAGGTTGGAAATTCTGTGCGCCTTCATATTGTATATCGCCAATAGCATTTACAGTAATAGGACCTACAGGTAATCCAGGAAAGTCATCTTGGAATTCTAAAATAAGGCCTTCAAATTCATATGCAGAATCTGCATTGACTAAACTAAAGGTAGCAGTATCTTCTATATTATGTATAACAGTAACGTCTGTGTCTTCGTTTATTTCTAAAGACGCTTGTTGTGATTGTAAAGCTTGTATTGCTGGTCTGAAATGATCGTAAACAGTGGCACCATCGTCTGATCGAACAGTGCCACTACTTTGATTATCGGTTGCTGAAACTACGAGTTCTGCTACTTCAAACTCAAATAAGTATTGACCTTGATTTACACTGGTATCAGCGACTGCGGATTCGGCAATCGTGTTTTCACTAATTGTCGACACGACAGCCCCCTCCTATGTTTATGCTTGTGATTCGCTCCAAGTTATTCGCCCTGCAACCTCAAACGGTGATGACGCTGTAATATCTGATGTATCAATAACTCGAACTGCAATTGTTAACAAGTCAGGACCGTTTGGAAATACCCCGTCACCTCCTAATATACTGTTACCCAAATCAGTAATGTCAGTAAGGTCAAAGTCAGTAGCATTAGCCAAACGCTGTGAACCAGTGTCAGTACCACCTGCTGCTCTAAAACTAAAGATCGGTGTACCGCCTGTAATGCTATCTGCTGTTTCATGTGTAACAAGATTGCTCAAACTTGGAGATTGAACTTTTTCAAAATTAATGTTACTTAATGAACCATTCAATATCAATCTAACTTCACAGTCATGTGTAAGCACAAGACCAATTTGTTTCAATTGCAACTGCATTCTATTGATAATATCACGTTCACCAATATTACCAGTAATTCCGTTGTCAACACTTGGTGCAAGTCTAATACTAATGAGCGGAATATCGTCCAGCAATGATTGGTCTGAACTTCCGCTCGACGGCGCACCTATGTTAACCAGTGTACTATTACTTACTATTGGATAGATACTAGGTCGGTTCCATTGTCTTGCGATAAAGATTCTAACAATAATATTGTTTCCAGAGAAGTAAGTACTATAAACTGCTTCCCCGTTAAGTTCTCCGCCACTTGTATAAAGTGGAGTACCAACACTAAACTTTGTTGCATCACTTGAAGGGAATCTCAATTCAACATACCATTCTCTTGTTCTATATGTATAACTGTATACTCCAACAATTGACGAATTATTATTAGTTGTAGCGGTTAAACTTTGACCGTTTGTAAACGATAGTGTATTACTTGTCGCTGTAAACAAATATGCCTTATCGTCATCAAACGTACCGTCCATAATAACCGATGTACCCCAGTGGAACAATCTTGGTTGATAAGTTGTATCGCCTGTGTTTTCAATTTCATATCTAGCAGGAATGTTACCAGAACGCATATATGCTTCTGTTTCTCTGTTGTTATGCACCATTTCGTGTGTATAAATTACATGCCCGTAAGTGTCTTTGAATCCAAAGCGTATTTTACCAGCACCATACCATGAATAGTCCATATAAGCCATTTGGATCTTGGTAACATCTAAATTAAAGTTACTAGGACCATTTCCATCTGCAACATCTAGATTCCAGTCTGCTTGCGCAACTTTATAATCTACTGTTTTGGTAATGATAATACCGTCTGTAGTAGAACCTTTATACTTAGGTTGTACGGTTATATCTTCTTTACTACCTATGCTAGTTACTTTATAGGTTTGTCCTCGTAAAACAATCATATCACCTGTTGCTAGTTGCCCTATAAAATCAGTGTTAGTACCTGAAACAACGTTGCTACCAAATGTTGCGCTTGCTGTACCACTTAACTGTAGTGTGCTGTTTCTTCTAACTGCATAGATATCTTGTCCATCATATTCGTAAAAGAATCCGTTTTGGAAATCATATAGACCGCAACGGACAGCACTGTTCTGCCATTTCTTAGGACGGAACTGTACAACACCACTTGGATTAAATGTTGGCGGTGTTCCAGGCAAACTGTATTGGAATGTAAAGTCATCAATGTAAGTTGTTACAGTATAGTCACCGTTGAAGTAATCTACATCACAATCACTTATATTAATTAGTTGGCCTGCATTAATATAGTTTGGATATTTTGTTTGAATTCTTGTTGCATAACTTACTTTAAGAGTTGACATGTTAGTATCAATGTCATTTGCTGCGTCTTGTAATTCACTGCTTGCCCATGTAATACTTGGTTCAGTTCTTGTATAAGTTCCAGTAAATTCAGTAGCACTAGTTCCATATGTAACTGCGTCAATTGCAATATCAATTAAACCTTCTAGTGCTGTACCTTCTGATGCTCCTGCTGCTGTGCCACTTGTGTCTTGTGTTTCACTGTTACCAGTTGTTGGAGTTATTGCAACTTCTTGGACAATGTCTCCAACAATAGCCTTAAATCTATTAATAACTGCTAGAGATTCAGTTGGATGAGTACCATAAACTCTTGTGTTTGTAACATACATCAATAGGATTGCTGTCTGATAAGTTGCATAGTTTCCGCCATAACTCATATCATACGCAAGAGCGTATGTCAATGTTTCCATATCTTCTAGCAATGTAGTTGTATCCCATGTAGTGTTTGGATACGTATCTGCTGCATATGCTGCTAGTTCTGCATTGATGAACGTTTTGTTGGCTACTAATTGATCTCTTGCATTTAATTGTGCAGAAGTTCTACCTGCACTAGGATCAGTGTAAGTCGGAGCATCTGCTGCAATTCTATCGTTGTCAATAATATCTAAAATCTCTGTGAAATATGCAGTAACTCTTGCTTCTGCTGTACTACTGTCATCTACTTGAGGTAAAGCAAGAATATCATCTCTTAGTTTTTCAATACGTTGATTTACTACTGGATTTAGATATAAACTTCTTAACTCAGCAATACCATTAAAGTATGCTTGGAATGTGCCACCTAATGCTGTTTCTAATTGGGCGCCGGTTGCAATATATTCAATATCTCTTTCACATTTTGTATCAGTTACCACACTGATAGTTTCAACTAAGATTGGCGGATTAAAGTTAATAGCCAAACTAATTTGAATACCTTTACCTGATTGATAACGGAAATATTTACGTGTTTGTCTTACAATCTGCGAACCAGGAGCACTACCAGCAATAATTTCTACACCACCATCAAATGGTCTATGAGTAGTAGCACCGTCAGGTCTAGTGTAAATTTTTGTAGGAACCATATGAACAGCACTTGCACTTGTAAATGCAACAGGTTCAGTTAGGTTAATTGTACCATCATCAACAACACTTGAAATAGTATAAGTCTCAAGTCTACCAGGAGTAGTAGATGGATCTTTTAGAATAATAGTATCTCCTGCTTTATAATATGTAAGGAATATACTGTCATCGCCTCCATCAATAACATAACTTCCTGATGTTACATCTACTGTAGGACTTATTGGAACTAAACCGTTAACTGTTGTACTTTCTAAAATATGGTCGCTTGATGCAATTGCAGTCCAGTCTAATTCCATATACACAAGATCTCTTCTGTTTTCAATGCTGCTACTCAATTGCATATACTTGTCATCTACGATTGTAACATAATAAGTTTGTCCTTCTACAAAGTTTGTCCAAACTGCATTTCCGTTTGAAGTATAAACAACAGGAGTACCATCTGCTAATGTATGACCGTTTGCAATGTAAATAAAATCATTATCAGTTTGAACGCCTTGACTAACTGTTAAGGATTTTTTTCCAGCTTTAAAAGTTGTTTGGAATTCTAAAGTGGTGTTGGTAGGTATAGCAGAAGTTTCGTATACTCCATCTAACGTACCAATTTGGTTCGTAATATCAAGGAATGTAATAGCACCTGGACTGTCTGTTATAATAATTTGTCCATTCATTGCACCAGCATGATTTTGACAAACATAATAATAAGTGCCTAATGTGGCACCCGCTGGAACTGCCCATGTAATGGTACCATTTTCTGTACCATTGTTAGTAACACCGTCGCCTGTTGATAGCGTATTTCCACTATCATATCCTGCTGTATCTGGATCTGTAGTCTGTATCCAGAAAGGATGTCCTGCTGCACTAATTGTAAATGTATAGGTATATCCAGGTTTTACATAGATAGTGTCGTTATTAACTCCGTCAATTGTGTATGCAGTTGTTGCATCATTGCCTATTGTGAATGCAGTATCGCCTGCTGGGCCTGTAATACCAGTTGAAGTAAGGTTTACAGGTACACCTGCGGTAGACTTCAGTCTAAATCTATTATCATTTACAACTTGTACCTTGTAGTCTGAACCTGCTGTCAATGATGGATATGTATAATCTTTGTACAGTGTATCCATTACGTATGCATCTAAGTTTTGTAACATTGTAGAATCAATAGTAATAGCATCTGGAATTCTTATTAAGGCTGTGTATTTCAAATGGTTGTAACTGTTTGATGTAAAGTATGCATATGCAGGTGAGTTATCTCTATTGTATCCCATATAATAAAAATTATAACTATCCCAGTTATCTTTCTTAATAGAATATTGAACTTGTAAAATACAATCTCTTCCTGTTGGGTTTACATACTGTGCAACTCTGGCAAATCTCCAGTCGGTTGTAACTCCTCCTGTCGCACCATTTACACCTACAGTGGTCCATACAGTCGGATTAGTTTGGTTTACGTTTCTAGTGTTAATTGTGTAACTATTAGAAATTGAAAATTGAACTCTAAAGTTTGAATAACCGTACCTGTTTAGCGGATTTTTTGTGGCAGCACTCCAAAAATCGATTGTTGAGTCTTGTACAAAAGGAGTCATAATTACTGCGTGGCCTGATCCAGCAGGAGGATAACCTTGAGCAGCGTCTTCAACTTCTCCTGTGTCATAAGAGCCAGTATTCCAGTTACTTCCGCTAATTGTCCAACTGCTCCACGTATTGTCATACATGTACAGATACATATTAAAACCTTGTTGCATTGTCGTATTGCTGCTACTACCCGAAGCATATCTAAATGGAGTATTTCTACTTGTTCCATCCATGACCATATCTTCTGTACTTGCTAAACTTTGTCTCCATGCTTCTACACCAGAGTTAATTGTACTGTAGAATATTTCTAAATCACTATCACTGCTGGTGAATGAAATTTCGCCGCTAGATGTATCCGGCAGTCTGCCACCAAATTCTGTGCCTGCTGTAATAGTGTTGTTTTCTGCTAATCCATGATTTTCAATAAAGAATGTATCTCGTGTTGGACGTTGTCTCACACCTGTAAAGGTATATGTACCAGTGGCTGCTGCAACTCTAATCAAAGTTGTACCACTTTTAATTCTAAATCTATTATCGTCTACAACTTCAACAAGGTAAGTTCCTGCACTTAAAGAACTCGGTGTATAGTTTGAACTATAGTTACCTTGTCCGTGTGTGTAATAATAAACAGGATTTCCTGAAGTTGTAAAATTAATTGACTGACCGTTTGTTAATCCATGTTGTTCTTCATAGAATGTGTATGCTTCGTCATTGTCATTTAAAGGAACAAAGAAAAAGTCTCCTCTTCCAAAATACCAATAACCGCTATAGTAGTAGCCACCTGTGTTATTCCATGACATTTCACTAGTAGACCAATTTAAATAACTGCTGGTTGCAGGATAATCAAACTGCGGATTGTTATAACGATTAAAATCTTCAACAAAGTTAAATGAGTGTGGATAATTGCTATGATTGTCTGCTAAACGCATATCATTGTCGTAACTTTGTCCCCAATAAGTACCATAATAATTGAATAGGTAGTAAGGATAGTTTCTCCAACTTGTGCTTGTACTGCTTTTGCGAGCGTGTACTGGAACTGTATAATCAGGACGTGATTGCATTTTACCATATTGTGATTGTGCTAGATCCCAACCCGAGTTATTAGTTGACGAGCCAAAATTTTGTCCTCGTGTGCGCCAATATGTATTATAAGTATACCACTGTGATCTACCATAATATATTTCATATGCAATCATCATTACAGCTTCACCATAATTGTAGGTGCCAGTTGATGTAAAACTTATTGGGCTACCAGTAGCGGTTGCCTTCAATTGAAATGTGTTAGTTGTTGGATTGGTAATCCAATAAAAGTCTAAACTGTTAAGACCGCCAATTTGAGAATCAGTACCTGCAGGTTTCACATAAAGGATAGCATCGTTTTCTCTAAAACCATGACCATTCCAAGTAATGGTATCGTTTGCTGTGCTGACTGCATCTGCATTAAATCTAAGTTCGTAAGCACCTCTTACAGCCTTTGTATCAGTTTTTGTTAAATCAGGTGATATGTTTGCAGTTTCTGTATCTACAATGTCTACATACAGTTCTCCGTCCGATGCAGTATCAGACATAATATCATCTAACACAAGTGTTTTTGGAGACACCGTGTTTAGAAAATAAAATTTAGAACCTGATTCAAACCCATGTGCTTCGCTAGTTGTAACTGTAATTTTACTTTCGTTTGCTGTATCAGTTTGAATACCGTCTTCGGCTACAAAGTTTACATCAGCACCTGTATAAAATTGTCCAGGAACAATCGTAGTATAAGGTGTTTTTACGTTTGCAGTTGCGGCTTGTATTCCTCTACAAGTGTAAGTAAAAACGTAGTCAGACTCGACATCAAGAACTAGGTACTTACCTTCGGCAGTCAAACTTGTTAGACCTTGTACGTCAATCGGAGTACCCTTACTAATTCTGTGAGGATCTGTACAAGTAACACGGATAATATCTGAGCCAGAAGTTGCTCTAACAATGTTAATGCCTAGCAGTGTGTAATCACCGTTCTTACCATAGAAACTAGGTACATTATTTGATAATTCTAGTGTTTCCCATTTCGAACTTTGTAGTCCATATTCAAAGTCAGTGTCGATTAGGTTTTCAGGATTACTAACACGGAACTTATGAACTGGATCAACAAAAGCTTCTTCGGGCCTAAAAGTGCTTGCATCATCTTCAACAAATATTTGGATGTCGTCACTAGCATTCATTGCCGTCGTATCAAAGTCTAAAACAATTGTAGTAGTTTCTGATGTACTACTAATTGAATGCGAAGATAACCCATTTACATTATCGTTAAATGTAAAAATTGTTTCATTTGTTGTCAAATTTGAAATAAGTAAAAACCTATTTAAATTATACATTCCATCTAGCACAAGAGTTCTTGTTGCTGGAGTAAATGTATACTTATGTATGAGTTTTTTTGCCATTTTTAATCCTTAGTTTTACCCACCTAATGCAATGGCAAGTGCCGTTGCGTTTACTTGCGCTTTATCAAAAGCCTCAAAACTTGCGCTATTGACTGTGATAAAGACTTGTTTATTTCCTGCACTAAAGTTTGTTGCAGACCCACTGTTTGAACTTGCATAGATTGTAGTTCTTGTAATAGAATTCGCACCCGAATTAAAAGTTCCTACACCTGTTTCCCATTCAGCAGTGCCTGGATTAGTCACTGCATAATCAAAAGTATCTCCGTCTGCACATTCTGCACTAAAGGTTACAAACCCTGTACCTGTTCCGGCTAATACTAAATCGCCGGTACCTTGTGATAGACTAACTTCTTTTACGCGGTCTGATCTTACTTTAGCCATTGATCATCTCCTTAAGGGTTGTTCAATGTTATTGTTAGTGTAATACGGATTTCGTCTCCGTTGTTTGCAATATTAATCGGAGCATTGCTAAATCTGTTAGCAAACATTAAATCACCGCTTGTTGCTCCAACAACAAAGTATCCGTAAATATTTCCTGCTGCACCTGTGAAACTAAATGTTACTTGTGGATATGCAGCACTGCCTGGATCACCTGATGTAAAAGTAAAGCTTCCGGGTGTTAAAGTTGTTGCACTATAACCATTTCCTGAAACTTCTGTATAATCACCTGCGACATCGGCACTAGTCGGAGTAACATCGTTGCTATATAATTTTAATACGAGGGATTCTGGCGTCAAAGCATTTAAAAAATTCTTTAAGGCTACCAATTCCGCTGCGTTTGTAAATACGACTGCCATTATTCATTCCTTAATAGTTAACTATGGTAAGTTTTATACATCTATTTATCAATCAAGTGAATGTATAGGAAAACTCTACACTAAGTCTAGTGCCAATTGTGTTGCTAGGACAACTTAGATCAACGGTTAAAAAGTCATCTACAGCCATGTTAAAACTTACAGTTTTTGTCTTTTTTTGATCACCAGCGGATAATATGACTGATTCCTGTGCGCTACCGTTTTTCTTGACATCAATTTGCACATCTACGTCAGCAACATCGCCTATTCTCATTGTAATTGATTCTACTGTTATTGCAGCAGGGGCATACCATCTTACGGTACCTTCGGTGTCTTCTAACAAGCCATCTTGGAATAACTGAACAGTTCTAGAAATATGTCTACCTTCAAACGAGTTTGATGTTGCATTATAGACTAGAGTTTGTCCATCTTCTGCTGCTGATAAGTCTGGCACAACCCTAACTCCTCCAGGGGTAGACCCATCGGATATTCTAAGATAAGGATCATTTGGATTGAAAAATAAATCTCCAATCTCTCCAACAAAATCACTTATATCTGCTGTAGGTTTATACTGTGGTCCTAATTTGTAAATACCGCTCATACAGTATTTATTTCACAAGTCCTGCAAGTGTTTTTAGGTTATCAACATTATCGTCTTGGTCAGTTTCTTCTTCACTGCCTGTGTCTTCGTCATCTAACATTTTGTCAATGACTGGAGAATCTTTTCCTTGTTCTGCTTTTTTCAATTCAAGTTCTTGCTGCTGCGGTGATACCATAACAGGATTGTCTTCAATGTCATCATCTGTAGCATCTTTGCCTGCTACGTTGACTTTAGGTTCGGCTCCATCTAAATCAATCTTAATTGGAATGTTTATGGTAATTTCATCAATACGCATTATTCTTCTTCTTTTGCTAATTCTTCTGCTTCATCATAGATAACACTGCCTTCGTCTGCATTTTCAGGCTGAGCAATATCCTCTTCATCTGCATGAGTTTTAGTTTGTTCCTTGTTATCCCAAACAATATGTTTTGTCCAACCCATTTGATATCTCCTATTGTACTATTATTTATTATAATTTAGTGCATCTTTATGCACCATATGAATTAGGATGATCTGGTTCGTCATCAATTAATAACATATCAAAACAGGCTGTGGTGCTACGGTTGTTGTCGCGTGGTAGAACTCTTATGTCAATGTCAGTTTTTTCTGGATAACGGATAGGAAAACTAAAGTTATATACATATTGTCCGCCGCCTGTGACATCCCAAACATGCTGGGCTCTAAATAATCCTGTGCCTCCTATACGGGTATACACATAACCTGAAAAGTCTGCGTCTTTCTCACCTGTACTGGTCACTTGATATAGATATCCTGTTTTGCCTGCTGGTATGGTATAGATAGCCATTAGTGTTTGATTGAGTTGCGCTCGGATACACAATACCACTACGCCGTCTTTTGATACTGAGAGTTTTCCGACATTATTGCCTGTGCTTCCTGCGGCACTTACATAAGCACGATATACTCTTTTGAAACTGACTGTGCCTGCTACTGGTGTCTCACCATTAATCAAGATTGTTTCTGATACAACATTATAATCGTTGTCCAGTCCTTCTATTACAATATTAAAAGCACCTGTTCCTGTGCTGTTTACATCATCACTGCTATCGCTTACAACACTGAGTGTACCTGCTGTGTCAAAACTTGCCCACGGATAAACTGTATCATCAACATCCCATACTGTGCCAAATTGATTGTCAGCGGCTTCGGCAATCTGTCCAAACTTGTGGATGTAACTGTGATCAGAACTATTGTAGCCTGAGGCTACCATTTGTTTTAGATCGTAGTGCTTACGATTTGCCATGGGTTATAGTCCCCATTTGTTTGATAGATAGTTTTCTATATTTGATATCTCTGTTGCGCTAAGAGTTTTTGTAAAAATAATGACTTCAGCAAGGTAACCGTCTAATGCCGATGTTCCTGATACGTTATTACCAAAAAACATTTCATCCGTATTTGCTGATGAGGTACTGGGCACACTACCTCCTGTTACTGTGCCTGCCGACTTGTCTAATCTATATCCAAGTGATGGAGCAGTTCCGTCATAGATTAATGTATGTTGATGCCAAGTGTTTGCAGTGATACTTTTTGCTGCATCAAATGAACTACCTTTCATAGTAAGTTTCATCGCCCCGTTAAGGTGTAGTATGCCAAAGTCTGCATCATTTGTGCCTAAAAACACATCACTTGCAGGTGCAGTGATATTTTTTGTTTGGAATACTTGGAAAACTGTAAGTCCAGCAATGCTGGTTATGTTTGTAAAAGGACTCACTTTCAAAGAGTCATCTACACCGTCAAACTCAATATAGCCATATCCATTTTGTGTTACAGTATTTTCGTATGTTGGTTTGGCACTACCGCCATCTGGATTAGCGTTATGAGCAAATGATGATTTGTCAGTCCACTGAGTAATCTGTCCTTCGTCACTTGCACTTGGAATTATTGTGCTTGTATCACTAGCATCATACCAAATCTCTAGTGAAGCAAGGGTTCCTCCATCAACAGATTCTCCAATACTCCCAGGTGCTGCTAAAGCACCTACTGATACCCATGGACGTTTTTGTAATAGGCCATCAGTGTTAGGATTGTCGTCTGCTCCTGGCACATTGCCGTTGTAAGTGTCTGGTAGTGCAGTAGCATCATAAGTGTTGTTAGGACGGTAATAGTTTACCGCATCGTTATCAGTACCATCATCACTCCAGGTGCCATACACGCCAGGTGCGCCGCCATCTGTTATTACTCTGCCTTTGCGTTTGGCTTGAGCATATTCTAGTTTTGCTATCTGTCTTGCTTCCTTAGTTGCGAGTGTTGATATACCGTTTGCTGCCATTATTCATATCCTCTCGGGTCTTTTATTCTGATATCTGCAGGGTGCTTTGGCTTGTTTGGGCCTCCTCCTGCGAGTGTTGTTACTGCGTCTACGTCTGCTACTATTTCATTAGGAGTGTTACTGTATTCTCCTTGCGACGGATTGTCAATCATATCTTGTACCATATGTTTTCCATCTTCGGCATCCATTTGTTCTTGAGCATCAATAATATCAATTAGGCCACGTAATATATCTTGAATTCGCATTGCTGACTCCTATACTCTATTTAGTTAAATACACTATGTTAAAACATATAAAAAGATGGTTAAATGAATACAACGAATATCAAAAGCTCATGAGAGATATGGGATACTTTTATCATATTCACGGTTGGGGTGTATACTCACACTTCGATAGAGATACCCATGAAGCATGGCTAAGTAAAATGCATGATAGACATAAAACCATTCAAAAACCTTTTAAGCACATTAAAGAGTGAAGGAAAATACAGAGTTTTCAACGACATTGTAAGAGAACGAGGAGATTTTCCTAAGTCTATCTGGTATGGCCCTTACAGCATAAAAAATATTATAAACTGGTGTTCCAACGATTACCTCGGTATGGGCCAACACAAAATTGTGATAGATGCGATGCACACTGCATTGGACCAGACAGGTGCTGGCTCAGGTGGTACTCGCAACATAGGAGGTACCTCTCACTATCACGTTGCACTAGAACATGAACTTGCCCGTTTGCATAGCAAGCCTCAGGCTCTATTGTTTTCTAGTGCATATGTCGCAAATGAATGGAGTCTAATCGCCCTAAGCAAGATTGTTCCCAACATTGTGTTTTTGAGTGACTCGAAGAATCACGCAAGCCTCATACAGGGTATCCGGCACAGTGGTGCGTCTAAAATTATTTGGACCCACAACGATATGGACGAGTTAGAATCTCAACTGGTGAAAGTTTCCACACAGAACCAAACACCTTGTATAGTGTTCGAATCCGTGTATAGCATGGACGGTGATGTCTCGCCTATTGAGTCTATTTGCGACCTAGCGGACAAGTACGGTGCTATTACCTATATCGACGAAGTCCATGCGGTAGGATTGTATGGAGAGCATGGAGCAGGTTATTTAGAGAAACTAGGTATTCAAGATAGGGTAGACATCGTAAACGGAACACTTGGAAAAGCATTTGGTGTTACAGGAGGGTACATAGCGGCTGATGCGTTAGTCATCGATGCAATCAGATCAGTGGCAAGCGGGTTTATCTTTACCACTTCGCTAAGTCCCGTCCTTTGTGCTGGTGCGTTGGCCAGTATCAAATATCTATCGGACCACAACGAACTTCGGCTTCAGCATCAGGCTCAGGCAAACAAATTAAAACAAGAATTTGCCAAGGCTGGAGTAGAAGTACTCGATAAAGCCTGTACTCACATCGTACCTGTAATGATTCGAGATGCTTTAAAATGTAAAGGTTTGAGTGATAGGTTGTTAGATGACTATGGAATATATGTACAACCTATCAACTACCCAACTGTTGCTGTAGGAGAAGAGCGTCTTCGCTTTGCTCCTACACCTTTACACAATGATTCAATGATATTAGACTGCGTTAGTGCAGTCAGAAAGGTTATAGATGAATATTAAAAAAATATTTTGGGCTGGATGCGGCTTTGTGTTATTAGGCATTGCATATCTTGGAGTGATACTTCCAGGACTACCTTGGAGTATCTTTGTTGTAATGGCAGCATATTGTTTTGCAAAGAGCTCAGAGCGTATGCATAACTGGTTGTACAGCCACAAATTGTTTGGTCCATTTTTAACAAACTGGAGCGAGAAGAAAGTGTTTCCACTGAAGTTGAAATACTTTATGATTGCTACTATGGCAACCACTGTAGCATTTACTTACTTTGCAACAGGCAACGATAAGGCTGCTTTATGGACTGGTGGATTTATGATTCTTGTTGCTGTGTACTGCTGGAGATATCCAAGCACTGTAGAAGAATATGATAGACGTAAGGCTGCTGGTGAAAAGATTGCGTGGTTCAAATGAGCGGAGAGTTTGAAGTATGGTCGGTACAGGAACTTTTTGAATCTGAACTAGAAGGTATTGAAGAAATGCTAGAAAAAACAGACGATGAAACTATTAAGTTAATGCTCGAGCAAACCAAGTTGTACATAGAGGCAAGGTTAAATGGATCTCTCTAGATTAAAAGCACAGGTGCAGGCCTATGACGACAAATACAATTGTACACATTGGATTTATAATGGCACACTAGATGACATCCGTATCTTTGATCCTTTTTCGCACACAGACCTTGCCGGTATGGATTTTTTAGAAGACTGGCAAAAAGGATTGATGTTACGTAAAATGGTCAAGCAATACAAATTATGGCTAGACCTAAAACAAGGAAAAACATTCTTTGGTAATTGTGTAATAGTATTATGGGATGACATGCCTTTTCTCGCACCTGGCGGTAATAGAGCAATGTTTGCAAGTCAACACCCTGATATGTCTTGTCTGTATATCCTTCAAGATTACACAGGACTAGCACAAAATTTTAATGCACCTCTAACACGTTTGGTAGATAGTGAATTTCCTATACATGACAATTTCAAATCACCTATGGTTAACACAAAAACAAGGAACGGCGAAAGTAGAGTCTTACTCGACTGGGAGCAGTTTGATTGGCAAGAAGAACTTTATGACGATGCCGTAACACTGAGTTACAATCCACGTGTGATTGAATATGAAGATAGATTTGAGTGTGAAGTTGAAGGTGTTGCGTTTCTTACTTTTTGGAAACTACCAGGAGGTTTAGTACGTCCTGTATTTGGTTGAGAGGATAACTCATGCTATCCTCTCAGTTTGTGTGTGAGATTACTTACGCTGCCAAATTGCGTATAGTACCCAGATCGCAATCAAACCCATTAGGCCTTCTGCGCCAAGTGTACCAAGCATTGCGCTTACGTTAGCAACAACGCTTACTTCTGGGAAGAACGGAATAGCACCGAGACCAAGTACTTCTACAATGATCATTAATGCTGCAAGGCTTACTCCTAGTTCTGCTAGGCTACCTGCCCATCCTTTTACTTTATTTAAGATATCCATATGTTATCTCCTTCTTGTTGGCTACAATCAGCAATTTTTTGCTGATGTAAGTTTACTTAATTAACAGATTGTAACAATTATGTTATGCTTTTTGAATTAACACTAAACTAAACTGTTGTAAAAGTAGCACATAACTGCAATCTTTTTATATCCATTGCTGCCAACTAGGGTGTTTTAATTGAAAATCTAACTGTTTACGCTTGGCTACTAGTTCGTAGTAGTCAGGTTCATATGGTTTGATTTTTGGCTTCATGATTGTTTTATTGCCCTTTTGAGTGTTGCATCTTTGACATGCTGCAACTATATTTTCCCACTTTGTTCTGCCTCCTTTTGAAAGAGGTATTACGTGATCTAGTGTGAGATCTTTACGGGCAAATTGATTAGTACAATATTGACAATGATAAAGATCACGTATGTATAGGTTTGTTTTTGAAAATCTCGGCCGGCGCCGCCGCCGCATAAATTCTTTGAGCATGATTACACTAGGCACACGAGTTTCCCAATTTGCACTGCTCACAACCCAATCGTCATACCAGTCAAGCACGGTACATTTATCTAAGTACATATAGGTGATTGCTTCTTTCCACTGAATAGCGGACAAAGGTAGATAACTTACAGGTTGTGCATCAGCGTTCAACACAAGTACGTCAGACACAGTTATTATTCTCCTATTCACTGTTATTTATAATTGGGCTTTTAGTTGCTCTGCTAAAAGTTCTGCTGCGTTTCTAGCAGTGTTTATCCCTGTATGACCACCTGGGCCTTCATCTCTTGATGCTTCAACATCACGTGCCCTATCAATTTTTTCTACCATAGGAATATCAGGAACAAGTTTTGTTGTTCTATGGAACCAAGTGCATTCTGCATATGCTGTAACAGGTTGCCACATCTGCCTATCTGTTTCTATATAGAATACATTCCTGTTATGCCAATAGGCCTGAGCATTATACCTTCTGTGGCGCCAGTAATGATCATCGTTTGGGTGCAAAGATATACCCTCACCGTTGTCTTGCAGGAACGTATATCTATCAACATTGGTCCAACAGTGTACAATAGCTTTAGGCACAGGATAGTTTTTGCGAAGTATTGTGCTATTCCAACAGTTATGATCTATTGCACTGCCACACACACCTAGATTGATTACGGGTATATCAAGAATTGCTTCTAGTTGTTTAGCCACAGTGTCTTCTTCTGCTAGTCCTTCTCCGTAGGTGTAGGAACACCCAAACATTACTATTGAGTCAGGCCAATGAACATCATGCAATTCTCGTGTTCTAAACCCTTGACTGTTGTGTTTATATCTTATAGGCTTGGTATGATAAATCCAATCACTAGGAAATGCTTTTGAATTGCGTTTGAATTTCTTCTCAGTGTCGCCAGAATAAAAAGGCACATCGATATTAGGCTCTTGAAAGAGAGACATAAGATTATTTTGCATTGTAACCTCTATAAAGGAAAAGTTGGTATACTGGCTGTAGGGTCATTTGCTATACAAATTGCTTGCATGTTGTTAGGTGGAATACCATCACGGCCTCCTACTTCTGCAACTAGTGTTTCTCTAGCAACGAAACAATCAATCATAGTTTCGAAAACACCGTCACCTGTTGTCATGACATTTCCGTTCCAATATACAACAAGTACAAGTACCCAATTAATCACGCCTCGTCTCCTTTTTTTACCTCGCCTTTGTAAGTTTCTAGTATTTCATTTATTTTATCTTCTGTCAAACAATTAATACCTCGAATTGGCATCAACCTACCATATTCAAAAACCAACTTTTGTACATACCGCTTTTGATCTTCAATATCTTTAACACTAGCAATACACTCTTCTCTAGTTTCAAACTTTGGGTCAGTAAAAATATACACATCACCTGCCATTGTAGCAAAAACTACAACAATTAACCAGTTCATCCTTTTTCTCCTTTTGGTTTGTCCCACGGTGGTGGCCCACTATATGGTGTGAACTCTCTACCATTCATTATCATACACCCTACTCCGTCTGCAAAAACCTGCACGACTGAAAAGGTACCAGTGTCTTGATTGGTAAGAAACATCATACCACCTGTAAAAGGTTGACCTGATCTAGCATCAAAGGTTAGTCCTTCACCTATGAAAAGTAATTCTTCTCCGTATTTCTGTGTAAGTAACCCTAACATCTTTGGAGCGTTATCGCAAGATGATCTTGTAAAATACATTGGGTTGTTTGGCAGTTGTTGTTCTTGTGCTTGAGCGACTGATATAGCCGCTAGAAGCAAGAATAAACACGCTGCGGCTAATTTTAACATGATAGTCTCTCCTATATAAACTTGTCGAACATTTTATTTCCTATTAATTCTATAGCACGATACCATTGAGCATCTCCGCTCATTGTTAATACTTGGTCTAGTTCTAAGTCGCCTAATAACCAAAAACCTCGTTTGAATTCACTATCTAATTGTCCAGGACCCCATACACTAGCCCCTGTTGTAAGTCTAAAGTACGCAGGTTGTTCTCCTGATGCTAGTCTATGTATCATCTCTGTGTCTGAGGATATGTCTAATGCGGCTTGTGTGTGATAGGTATTTTGACTTTGAAAATCTGGGGTATGAACAAGACTAACCGCGTTCTCGTTTACAGGCCCTCCTCTGAAAACTTTTATGTCATCATATCCACAATTCAAGCCAACTTGCATAGCCATTTGTTTCAGTGTAATAGGGGTAGGTTCATTAAGTGCCACGCCTGCTGTGCCCTGTGGCCCGTCCTCGTAAATATAAACAACACTCTTAGAGAAAAAGCCCTGCTGTATATTTGGACGGGCTACAAGAAACTTTCCAACTCTATTGGAACTAACTCCAATCTGGAAGCGGCCCACCATGCGCTTTACCTTTTATTTTCTTACCGCCAACTTTTACTCTACGTTTACCAATCTTGTGACTTTTATTACCTGACCGTGCCATAAGACCTTTGCTTTTGCAACTTGCTCTTGCGCTCGCTCCGATATCACTTTTCTTTTTACAGGTACTGGCTTTAGCACCTGTAAACAATTCATCAAGGTCTTTGTCGTCTAATAAAAGTTGTTCTATTTTCATGTAATTATTTATCGGTAATTGCTATCAAGTTCTCTGGGTGCTGGTATTGAGAAAGTCAGAGCGTTTCGCGGGCCTTTTGTTGTTCCTAAACTGATCACTCCTGATTTCTCATGATATTCGATTTTTGTTATTTCTGCTGGCTCTTTCTTTTTACCGACCAGAATTGTTTGCCCTAGTTCTAGATCTAGGGAAATTGAACGTAATGTACTCATTTTAGGATACTCCACTATATTTAGGTGACTTGTGTCACACAAATATTTATATAAGTACAGTATGGCAGAGAAAGGTTTATATTTTATAAGCAAACAAAAGCTTACCTACGGGCATTGGCGAGTCAAAGACGATTCTAGAGGCTTGATAGTTGACTCAAGAGATAGATTGATTGCTGTGGTGCCAAAGAAACAGCCTGCAATTACAGTTGACTCGGCTGTGAAGATTGGCGGTAACACTTCGCCATGGCCCGATCTATCAGAAGAATGGATCTATGACGACGAACACGAAGGCAACGTGGCTCTTATTGCTTGTGCTCCTGAACTCCTAGCCGCACTCAAAGAGGCGGCATATCATTTGGATAAAGCGGGCATACCTTTGCATGACGAGTATTATGATCTAATCAATCGTGCTAGTACTGGTGTTGCTGAAATTCGAGCGATATCGCCCGGTCACGCTCCCGCTGCGGCCAACCCTCAATCTGCTCACGGTTCCACCAATCACGCTCCAACACCTGACGATTGTGCTCAAGAACATGCTGATGACGAAAGCGCCAAGCAATCCGTTCGCGATGATTCATACGAGAGAGATCTTTAACTAGATCACGTAGGCTGTTTATCATTAGTGCAGTTCTAAGATAGGGATTGGGTTCCCAGTCCCATGACATGTCTCCAAAGTAGTCTTCATAGGTTCTAAAGCCAAGTTCTGATATTCTATGGTTAACACCCGGTGCACCTTGTATTACCACAGGCAAGTAGTAGTACATAGGATAGTAGGTTTTTTCTGAATAGGTCACAGCTTGATCTCTACCATCCACAGGATGAGGTTCTGAATCTACTCGTGTTTCCTGAACAATTTGAAAACACGCACGTCTTGCGTTTGATCTTTGATCATGATAGGTCCATAGTTCCCCAAAGTCCTGTAGGTCTATGCTTCTGGGTAGACTTTTGCGCCAACGCTTGTACTGTTTGTTGATTTTGTCTCCTGGTATCCTTACTACATCCCATACTGCTGAGTTCATTTCTATATAGTCTAGAGGTTCATGTACTCTATCATGCGAGTACAACAGTTGTTCTCCATAGGTGCGCTGTGCAAAGAATGTTGCAAACTGACGCAAGGGCCTTGTGATACGACTCTGCATCAGCACAGGATGAGTTGGGTTACATCTGTCTACAGCCGAGCGCCATGTTTCTTCTCCGCCTAGGTTATGAATAGTTCCTGTGACAAGTGGTATGCAAGCCTGTAGTACCAGCACCTGTACATAAAAGCCTGTTTGTGTGTAGTATCTATCTCTGTTGGCGTAGTCTTCTAGGTTGCCTGATAGATATAGAACATTGCGTTCGGGTATGTGCCAACGCTCGCACGACTGATGAATCATTTCAAAATGATTGTTGCGCCATTCTGTTGGTACAAAGCCTTCGTCTGATCTGTCCCAAACTACGAGATGCGAACCCAGTCGAGCAAGATCTCGTAGCCTAGGATCCATGCGACCAAACAGGTCAAAACCCACAAATCCTTCTCGTGGATACTGCACATTGTACTGTGAAAATGAATCGTATGGCCATTCAACGGTACGACTCCATAGCCATGTTTCATGCACACTTACGCCATACTCTACGGGTATAAAGTATTCCCACGGTCTC